>PVMO01019532.1_pt1:5000-299965 | contig 299965 bp, 259 predicted proteins | sample 1853421 | NCBI WGS metagenome assembly PVMO01 (sample SAMN08533511, study PRJNA380276) | Human gut metagenome, whole genome shotgun sequencing project.
ATATCATTTCTATATTTATCCATCAACTTTTTTTATTTTTCGTTCATAAAATTCTCCTATAAAACAAAAATGCAGTTCTGCATCTCCTACATACAAAACTGCATTTCTTCTATAATAAAATTTATTACAGATATTCTTCCAGCTGATCGATCGAACTTTCATCCGTTGACCAACTTGTTGCAAATCTCACAACCGTATGGTTATCATCATACTTCTCCCAAAAACCAAATTCTACATTCTTGCTCAGTTCTTTCATCTTCTCATTCTCAAGGATGATAAACTGCTGATTCGTTGGGGACTCTAAGAAAAATGTATATCCTTTCTTATGAAAGACTTCTTTTAATCTCTCAGCCATTGCAATCGCATGTTTGCTGATCTCAAAATACAAATGATCTGTGAATAGAGTATCAAACTGGATTCCCAACAATCTTCCCTTCGCTAATAATGCCCCTCTTTGCTTAATCTGTGTCACAAAATGTTTCGGTGTATTATGATGTGGAAATACGACTGCTTCTCCACATAATGCTCCTACTTTGGTTCCCCCAATATAAAATACATCACATAGTTCTGCAATTTCTTCTGGTCTCAGATCATTTTCTTTACTTTCAATTCCGTAACCTAATCTCGCCCCATCAATGAATAATGGAATTTTATAGCTTCTGCAGACATTTGAGATCTCTGTTAGTTCCTGTTTCGAATACAATGTTCCATATTCTGTAGGAAATGAGATATAAACCATTCCAGGATATACCATATGTTCGTGATTATCGTCTGAATAAAAATCTTCGATACATTTCTTAATATCTTCTGCTGCTAATTTTCCGTCATTTTCTTCTAATTCGATCACTTTATGTCCACTATATTCAATCGCACCTGCTTCATGCACACTGACATGTCCTGTTTTAGCTGCGATCACACCTTCGTACGGAGCAAGCATTGTACTGATGATCACCTGATTTGTCTGTGTACCTCCGACTAAGAAAAAGACTTCCCCATCTGGACATTGAAATGCCTGTTTGATCTTTTCTTTTGCCTGTGCACAATATTGGTCCGTTCCATATCCACTCAAGTTTTCCATGTTTGTTTCTAGTAATCTTTGCATAATTACCGGGTGTGCCCCTGCGATATAGTCACTTGCAAATGAAATCATATTATTGTCCTCCATTTTTCTTTCTGATATATATTTTAGCACAAATTTTTTGCAACGAAAAACTATAACATTATTTTCTATCTCACAAGCTTCGTTCATAGTTCATTTAATCCTGTTCTTTCATATATTGAAATACCTTTTTATCATTCTTTGATTTTTTATACCAGCCAATACCTATTATTATAATTCCAACAATAATGACTGTAGTTCTTATTTATGAAGATGTGTTTGGTGATGATTTTGGTGAAGAAGGTTTTTATATTTTCTAAAACCATGATCATCTGTTTGCTCTGCCCACTTTTATGTGGGCTATTTTTCTTTTGGAAAGGAGCCAAAGGCGAACTTTCCTATAAAGTGACAAAAACACCCTGCATTGCTGCAATGTGCTAATGATTATAAACTATTCTTCAATTTAATAATTCTTTCTTCAATTTCACGGATCACTTTAATAAAATCCACATCATCTTTTCCTGTAGGGTCATCTAGTCCCCAGTTATCATCAAAAGGTCTGCCGATAAAAGGACATCCAACATTACATCCCATTGAAATTGCGATGTCTACGTCTGGGATATCTGTAATTAACTTGCTGTATTGACCATTTGTTTCCATATCAATTCCATAGAGTTTTTTCATTATACGAACAGCATCCTGATTGATTTGTGGCTTTGTTTCTGTCCCGGCAGAATAGCTTTCAAACACATCAGATGCTAGATGTTTTCCAAGTGCCTCGGCAATCTGACTTCTACAGGAATTGTGAACACAGATAAATGCTACCTTTTTTCTTCCATCTATCATTTCTTAAACCATCCTCTTGTAATATTGGCCACCTTTACAAGCGCAAGCATAACAGGAACTTCTGTTAATACACCTACTGTTGTTGCAAGTGCAGCCGGACTCGTTGTACCAAATAATGCAATAGCTACGGCTACAGCTAACTCAAAGAAGTTTGATGCCCCTATCATTCCTGCCGGTGCTGCTATGTCATGTGACATTCCAAATATCTTTGACGCTGAATAAGCAATAAAGAAAATAAGAACAGTCTGAACCGTGAGAGGCACTGCTATCAACACTATGTGCAAAGGATTTGATAAGATAACTTCTGTTTGTGATGCAAATATTAAAACCAAAGTAAGAAGCAAACCAACTGTAGTTGCGTTATCAAACTTATGAACAAAAGTGTTTTCAAAATACTCTATTCCTTTATTTTTAACTACAACTATTCTTGTTAATACACCCCCAACAAGTGGAATCACCACAAACAGAATCACACTGAAAAACAATGTTCCGTAGGGTACTGATACATTTGATACTCCAAGCAAAAACTTTACAATTGGCACAAATGCAATCAGTATGATTAAATCGTTTGTTGCTACCTGTACCACAGTATAAGCAGGATTTCCCTTTGTAAGAGTACTCCATACAAATACCATTGCTGTACATGGTGATGCTCCAAGAAGCACTGCTCCTGCAAGATACTGAGTAGCAAGTTCTGGTGCAATAAATCCTTTAAATACTGTAAACAAGAACAATGATGCAATTCCATACATGGTAAATGGTTTTATTAGCCAATTTGTAATCCATATAATGAAAAGCCCTTTGGGATTCTTTCCCACTTGTTTAATACTCTGAAAATCCACTTTAAGCATCATTGGATAAATCATAATCCAGATAAGTATTGCAATCGGAATAGAAATCCCAGATATTTCAAGATTACCGAGTGCGTTAGGTATGGCCGGTAATAACTTACCAATGATTACTCCGACTACCATACATATAAATACCCAGATTGTAAGATACTTTTGGAAAAAATTAATCCCTTCACTCTTTTTCTTTGCCATTAAAATCCCAACTTTCCAAACAGCTTAATTACTTCAGCGCTCTTTAATACTTTCCCCATTGAAGCAACTGTTTCATTCACAACAATGGCAGGCATACTCATAACACCGTAAGCCATAACCTTTTCCATATCTGTGATATATTCTACTTCAATTTCTAACCCTAGTTCTTCAATGGCCTTTTTAACATTTTCATACTGATCATGACAGCTTTTACACCCAGCACCAAGCACCTTAATGCTTATAACCTTATTATCTCCACCACAACAGTTTTCTATCTGTTGACCGCCACAGCAACATGATGATGCTTCATAAGTAGCTACTTCTCCATTGCAAGCACAAGCTGGCTCTATCTTAACTTCTTCTTTTTTCTTTCCTAATCCAAATAATGACATAATCTTTTCCTCCTGTTAAATAAGTAAATATTGAAATGCATTAAATGCATAACCAACAATAATAATTCCTACGGTACAGATTCCAATGAACAGATCTAAGAGTTTTGGTTTTATTGCCTTTTTCAGCATAATCATGGATGGAAGAGACAATGTGGTTACTCCCATCATAAATGACAACACAACACCCAATCTTGCACCTTTAGCAAGCAGTGCTTCTGCAATAGGAATACATCCAAAGATATCTGCATACATCGGAACCCCCACAATTGTGGCAATAATGACACCAAATGGATTACCAGTACCAAGAAATCTCACTATAATATCTTCCGGTATCCAGTTGTGAATAAAGGCTCCTATTCCAACACCAACAAGAATATATGGAAAGACTTTTTTAAATGTTTCAACAACCTGCTCCCACGCATATTTTATTCTGTCTTTAACCGCTAGTTCTTCCTGTGGAATATCGATTTGCTTTGCATTTCTTATAAATTCTTCTACCTGATTTTCAAGGTGAAGTTTTTCGATAAGTGTTCCACCTACAACTGCAATCACAAGACCGAGCAACACATAAACCACTGCCACTTTCGTTCCAAAGATACTCATCAATAATACCAGCGAACCAATGTCTACCATTGGAGATGAAATAAGGAAACTGAATGTAACTCCTAATGGTAATCCGGCACTTGTAAATCCAATAAAAAGAGGAATGGAAGAACAAGAACAAAAGGGAGTAACTGTTCCTAGTAATGCCGCTAAGATGTTTGCGCCAATTCCATGAAATGTTCCAAGTATCCACTTAGTTCTTTCTTGCGGAAAGAAACTCTGAATATAACTAATGATAAAAATCAGCATACAAAGCAAGAAAACAATTTTTATCACATCATAGATAAAAAACTGAACACTGCCTCCTATCTTCCCGGATGTATCAAGACCGATAGAGTATAAAAACTCTCCAATCAATGAACTAAGCCATTTCATTCCTAAAATTTGATCTTGTATGAATATCCAAATCGTACTCAAAAATTGCATATTTAACCTCCTATTAGTTTTATAGTTTTACATGTATCGATGTTTTAATTTAAGAGAAAGGCAATCTTACCTGATCGCCTAATGTATATATTATTCGCACTTATCGCAACTGCATACACCATCTGAATCAGTGGTTTCAAGATAATGAGAAAACATATCCTTAAAACGGTTTTTCCCTTCCTCTGAAATTGAGTAGTGCATCCATCGCCCATCTTTTCTAGAATCGACAAGTCCACAGTCGCAAAGCAATTTCATATGATGAGAAAGAGTTGATTGGGTAATGGATAACTCTTCAAGTATAACGCAGGCACATTTTTCTCCATGATGCAAACATTCCAAAATACGAAGTCTGTTTTCATCTGCCAAGGCCTTAATCATACGAACATCTTCTTTATAACTCATAGTATCCACTCCTTCCTGCAAAACTACACTTATTCTATCATATACATTCACGCTTATCAATATATAGAACTGTAAATTTTCTATAAAAGACAAAAACATCCAGCACACATATTATAATGAGAGTATGCATAAATCAATCGACCAGTGTAACTGATTTTGAATATATTCTTGTATCTTCTTTGCATTTTCCCTACAGTATCTACGTAATATCCTCTGCACCAGAAATGGCGATTCCCATATTTGTATTTTAAATTTGCATGGCGTTCGAAGACCATAAGTGTACGCAATATCCTGTTTCATCTTCCCATACGCTACTTTTCTTCTATATTTTGGTGCAAAAACAATATGATACTTACAATTCCATTTCGTATGTGCTAAACTGTTTATATCCATTTGGATAACCTCCTTTGATTTTATGTGGTTGGCGAACCAACATAATTATATCACTGGAGGTTTTTTACTGTAAGCTTAAGCAATGCTGACTCACCGGCCTAGCCGGTGGTTTATTCGTTCATCAAAGTTCCGTTTCTCTTCTGAGAAACTCCACTGTGCTGAACAGGCTTAAAGCCTAACAATAAAATTGTACTATTAACTGCAATAGAAAATCTAATATCAACACTTTGTATCTCTCTCAATTTTAATACCTTATTAAAAATTTCTTTATCTTTGGAATATATAGAAGATTGCATATATTGATTATCATAATTTTATCTCCATATTTTTTTAAAGTATACGTTATTATATTTCATTTATATTTTTTGTCAATACATTTTATTTACTCATTTCCATAATAGATTATCTATTATCAAGTAAGTCTAAATAAAAATTTAACTCGGAAAACAAGCAATACCTTTGTTCTCCTTTATAATATCGAACTTCTTTAAGCTTATAAATCAATATTGCTATTTATTTCTATGTATTGTTTTTCTATATACATAGTATTATAATTAAGTATATAAAAATTTTATTAAATGATGGAGAAAATAATGGCAAAGAAAAGTTTTTATAAAATCGAAATGTTATTTTTGAAAGTTCTAGAACAAGAAGACTGTTATGGATATCAGCTAACACAATCTATACAGGATATTACAAACGGACAAATCAAAATCGCAGAAGGTACCATGTATCCAATTCTTTATAAATTACAAGACAAAGGTTACATCTCTGATCGACAAGTCAAGGTTGGAAAACGCCAAACCAGAGTTTACTATCATTTAGAGCCTGCAGGAAAAGAATATCTTTCTCAGTTAACACATGATTATTATCAAATGATTGATGCTATTCAAGCTGTCTTAGGGCCAAGGAAGTAAAAACAATAAGGAGAGGAGCATATTATGACAATAGCAAATAAATACATACAACAATGCAAAAGTTTATTTCCTGTTTACGGAAAATTAGAGCGTACTTTTTTTAATCGATTAAAAGTACAAGTAAACGAACATTTAGATTTATTTCCTGATATAAGCTATAATGAACTAGTTAAGCAATTCGGATCACCTCGTGAAGTTGTTATGGAATACTATGATAATATAGAGGATGATTATTTATTAAGTAAAATTGACCTGGCAAAAAAAGTTAAAAAGTTTTTACTTTTTATTGCAATTTTATTTTTAGTTTACTTTTTTTATCAAAGTTATACAACATATCAGGCTCTAAATTTAATTAAAGATCAACAAATAATATATGAAAAACAAGGAACAATTGAAGAAACAAAGTAAAGCAAAGAGGAGTTTATTATGAAAAAATCACAATTTTATTTTTTAGCATTTTACTTATGTTAAGCTTAAATACTAATATTTACGCTTCTGAATCAATGGATTCTAACGAATATTCTATTATAGAAACTTTTTCAGATGGTAGTTATATCAAATCTGTTTTGATTGATGATTCAACAGATTGTTCATCACTAGCACGTAAAACATCAACAAAAACCGGACGTAGAGTATACTCTTACGAATCTTCTTCTGGAAAGCTATTATGGACAATTACAATTACTGGTACTTTTTCATATACTGGTTCATCATCCAAATGTACTAAATCTGAAATTTCTACAACTTGTCCTGCAAGCAACTGGAAACTTTCATAGAAAAAAGCATATACATCTGGCTCATCAGCTAAGGCAACTGCATCGTTCAAGCAGTATAAAAAAGATGTATATCTTCAAACAATTACAAGAACTGTTACTCTTAGTTGTAATAAATCTGGAAAATTATATTAATAGTAAAATTGGATAATTACACCTTCATACTAATTGCTATATAGAGAATACAGACTTGATCTTCAGGTCTTGTATTCTCTTATATTCTTATTGGACTCCTTTTTGTGGTACATTGTCATTTTTTATCTCATTTCCATCCAAATCCCTTAATTTATTATCCCCTTGTTCTTTTTCTTCTTCGTTCATTGCATCCCAGATATAAAATTTTACAATCTTCTCTGGAATCTCTGCTTCCACAGCTTTAACGATCACATCCATGTACGTCTTTTTGAACTTTGAGAGCTGGACCCTGATTTTCCTCTGGTCACACTGCTGCTTTTCTTCCAGATTGTCTGTTTTCCCAAGGATTCTGAAATAAATTTTTTCACTTCCGGATCAGTACCGCCTAAAAATAATAAGGTATCGCAGTTCGCCAGTAAAATCCCTGCAGAATCTTTGTATAACGCTTTAATCTGTGATTTATCCTGAAAGATTGGAACAACACCAATAGTTGTAGCAATGCTTCACTGAATTTTTCATCTATTCTACATTTTTGCTTCTCATATTTTCTTGACTTTAAAAGATTTTTCCACTTTGAAGTTCTGTTCTTAGATTTTTTGTCCACATCTTCTAATGCCATTTTTTATTTTGTGTATATTTGACCTGCAGATAAGCATAGATTAAAGAATCAATGCCTCTTTGTTTTTCATCTTTTCCTTTCGCATCTTTCTCTAATTGAGACAGAAAAAAATCTATCAGCTTCTCTTCTGATAGATCATGCTTCTCAATCAAATATATACATGCATTCCAAAAAGTGGATTCAATCTGTTCAAAGTTATATTGGCTTTGATACCATTGACAAAAAGAACGGAATATCTCTATACACTGTTGCGCTTCTTGTTCATGTCCTATTCTTAATTTTTCTATCGCTTCTAATGAATTCACATAGCCATCCCTCCTTCAAAAAATGGTACAAAAAAGCACGTCTGCTATACGACATGCTTTTTTGCCTTGTTTTACAATTGTAAGTTTATCATAAGAAATGTTTCAGATTGTCCCATTTTTTAATGAAATACTATTTTATTTATTCACAATTTCAAAAATGATAGTTCCACTCACATTAACAATATCTTTTTTCTTATCTGCATCATCTAAATGTAAATTCTCAAACCCTTTCATATGCTGCGCAACTATCCAACTCGGATCGTTCATAATTTTTGAATAAATATTAAAAAGATGTTTCCGATATTTTTCTAAATCCGTGTGAATATTCGGTCTAAAAAATTCACAATCTTTGCATTTAACTTGATAAATATCTGAATATATTTTCAATTGTAAAATCGTATCTTTATACTTATCAAAAAGTAATGGTATACATTTTATCTCTAATTGCTCAAATACTCCCTTATATTTATTAGTATCAAATAAAATTTCCAATTTAATTTCTTTATTTTTGATTTCATACTTTGTAATTGAAAATTGTATGTTATCCAAACTACATAATATCTCCATATCATTTCCTATCTATATGTAAAAGTTATATGTGCATCCTGTGCAACCATAAATGTTTGTTTATTATCATATGTAGATGCAATTCCCGAAAAATAAGCTTTATATTGAGAACCTTTTTTTAATTTTGCATACATACTATACTTTTTTGCCCTGTTTGTGTTCCTTTTCCACTTGCACTTACAGACCCAGAGCCTTTTGCAACATCTGTTTTAGCTGTTACAATCCTTATATTATTTTACTTAGACACCTACTCCAATTTCTTTACTGACAACATTGCTGAAATTACATAGAGCAAAAGCAATACTGCATAAGATTCTATAGCCCATTCTAAATGAAAATATTCTTTTATCCCCGTAATTCCACCAAATACTGCCTGTATCACTGCATAGCTCAATGGGATGCTCAATAAAATTCCTATCATTCCACTATAAACAGATTGTAAGAATATAACTCCTCCTATTTTTCCATAAGGCATTCCTAATATATGCAACAATTGGTAACTTTCTTGCTTTTCCATCATGTAAACTCTTTCTTCTATCAAAATAATTACCATAGTTGCAACTGCAGTTAACGTAATCAAAGTCATTCCTAATGCTTGTATAAACATCAAAAACTGTCGATATTCTTTCATTTTTGCTGCATGATTATCATAGTCAAAACCTGTCAAGTGCTTCTGATATTCTTGAATCTGCGGATCAAATTGTTCATATGAAGTTGATTTTTTCAAAAAAATCTGTATCCGAGAACTCGTAGGCAATATTTTCATATTATGAATTGTTTGATTTAACCCTATGATTGTATATGCTGTCGGTGGTTGAACCGAATTTGTAAACCAATTAATCCTTTGTCTAATAATTCCACCTATCTTAACCTGATATTTTGTACATTTTAAATTAGACTTTGCCTGTTGCTCATTAATATATCCTTTTAATCGGCTATCCTTTGATGTAATCTGCACGAAATCTAAGGTATCTCCTACCGAATACTTCTGATCCTTATATTGATTCTTTTTTCCTTGATACTGACCCTTTGAAAGAAATGTCTGCATCATACCTCCATCACCATCTTCCTCCACCTCATAAGAAGGAACCATAATCAGTACTTCTTCTCCTGATAATATCTTATCCATATGAATTGCTCCATCTGACAGTGATTGTTTCATCTTTTCCAACTCTGATTTTGAAAAACCAAAAAATTGAATTCCTCTGGTATTATTTGAGATTGAAAACTCTTTTGCGATACAATCATCTAATATTCGATCATTCATATATGTTGAAACATATGGATTTTCTGATTCCTCTGGCGCATTTAATAAATACAGATCATTAACTTCTAAATATGATTTCACTGACTTAATATCTTTATTTTTTCTCATATTATTGATCAGTTTATCTGATACAATTTTTGTATAATCTGGAAGATGGAAAATTGAATCTTCGTTTGGAACTGCATAAAGTTTTATTTGACTTCCTTTTTTATCCGTGTAAGCAGTATCTGTCAATTCTTGATTCGTAAGAAATTCATAATCATAATCCTCTGACATTTTCCCATCAACCGCTCCAAACTGTGCCTGATATTGTGTAACATATAGATTAACTGATAAAAATAACGTGATTGTAACTGCGATCATTAAAACAATCATAACTAATTTTCGAATACGCACCTTAAAATATCGAATAGACAATTGAATTATTGTCATTTTTTTGACCTTCTTTGGTTTACTTCTAAATTTTATCTTTTGATCTGATTTTCGAAACAATTCCATCGGTGATAAATATCTAACTTTTCTTATCATAAATACCCACGCTACAATTGCAGCAATTGCTACAAACCCAAAGCTGAATATATAATATTTATTTATTATGCTTAAAACTAATACTGTTCCTGTTACTTTTGAAAAAATCCATAAAATAAATTTTGCCCCTGCTGTTCCAATCAGGCTTCCTAATATTCCTCCTATCGCAAATAATACGATTACTTTCTTTCCTATATATACAAAGCAATCCATCTTGGTCATTCCAAGACATCTTAATATGGATAATTTTTCTCTCATTGCTTCTAAATAATATGAAAAAACATATAAATCCAGCAAAACTTCACAACCAATCATTAATACAATCAAAAATGTTGGTATTTCATATCTTCCACTTGTATCTTGTGTTTTTTTATTTTCATTTGATATTAAATTTTTATGCTTTTGATAGATCTTTTCTTGAAAATTTTTTTCGTTTTCTATCAATAAATGTCTTGTATTTACTAATTCCTTATTTTGTAAAGAAGTATTCGATTTACTGACTAGAATTGTTGGAAATATTCCAGCTTCATCCTTTGGATGATTCCATGCTACAGAGTAATCATTTATAATTCCAGAAAGGTAATATTTCTGTCCCAAGATTTCAATAGATTTTCCTACTTTGTTATTCCAATGCTTTGCATAAGCTAATGAGTTACAAACTACAATATCTTTTTCCTTCTTAGGAAAAGATCCCTTCAATAAATGAATATTTCCCAATGTCTTTGCATTCTGATCAGCATATCCAAAAATAATATTTTTTTGATTTTCTTCATAATCAAATAATGTGATTGTCCCGATTCTTTTTACATATGGCTGATATTTTTTTGAAATTTTTTTCTGTGAAAATGATAGATTATCTGTATTTTGTTCTGCATGATATAAGATATGATCAAAATATCCATAGATGTCTTCTGTTTGTTTTTGTACATTCTTTATAAATGTTCCAGAAACTATAAACATTAGAATAGTTACAAGAAATGAAAAAGAAATTGCTAATAATACAATCTTTGCTGATTTTTCTCTGCGTATTTCTTTCCATACCCATGAAGTATTTTTCATTTGATCACCTCATTTTCCCTCACATCCAATAAATCTATATCATTGATGATTTCTCCATCATCAATTGTAATCTCCCGATCTGTATAGTCTGCAATCTCCTTATTATGTGTCACGATTATATACGTCTGTCCAAATAAGCGATTGGTTTCTTTCATAAAACGAATGATTTGATCTCCTGATTGTTTATCTAAATTTCCTGTTGGTTCATCGGCAAGTATAAGATCTGGTCTTGTTATTAATGCTCTTGCTATTGCAACTCTTTGCTGCTGACCTCCTGATAATTGACTTGGATAAAAATCTGTTCTATCCTTTAACCCCAGTAAATCTAAAAGCTCTTCCTCATATGAATGATCATATGCTTTTCGTCCTATATCCAGTGGTAAACGGATATTTTCAAGTACTGTTAATTCTTTTAATAAATGGTACTGTTGAAATACATATCCAATATGTTGATTTCGAAACTTTGTCAATTCTTTATCCTTGAATTGATGAATTGATTTTCCATCAAAAAATACTTCTCCCGATGTAGGATTTTCAATTCCTCCTACTAAATTTAAGAAAGTAGATTTTCCAGATCCGCTCCGTCCTATCACTGACATAAAAGTTCCTCTTTCAATTGATATATTTACATTCCGAATGCCATATATTTTTTGATTCCCTTGTAAAAAGATTTTTGATAATCCCTTGATTTCGATAAAACTCATATTTACCACTTCCTCTCTTTCAGAAAATTCTAAGGGATTAATCATTGATTAATCCCTTAATCTTTCAATAGCAATATATATCTTGGAATTTTCTGTTTTTAGTTAAATTGAAAAATACGTTTTATTTTTCCATTATTTAACTCATAAATTTTACTTTTTAATAATGATTCTTCATTTGCTTTTTTCATTATACATAAAGTACGTTTTTTATATTTTACAGATTCTCCAATTACATATCCTTTTTTGTCAGCATATTTCTTTAATTTTTTAGGTGTTTTTACCGTTTTAGCCAAATATTTTTGTGATATTCCATTCTCTTTTTTTATTGTTTCAAACTGATTTCCCTTTAAATATTTTACCTGATCTTTATTAAAATCAATTAAAATACTCTTCAAATTTTTATTATCTTTTGCATGAACCCCTTCATTTTTTTTATTCGTATAATATTCATTATAAATCAAATATTTTTCTCCATTTTTTGATGGATAAAATTCTGTAGATTCTTCAGAATAGTAATAATTCATTTTATATGGTAATAAATCTACAATTTTTTGTATTTTATAATTTCCGTTTTGAAGACCTAATATCAGAAAATAATGACTAATAGTTGCTGTTATTTTCTTATCTGTTACTTGTATAATAGAAAGTTCTCTCCAATCCTCCTTTCCTATTCCATCATAAAATTCTGTTTTTGTGCATTTTTTTAGTTTCTCTCTTTTTACTATTTTAACATCGCTCTTATTCTCGTAATTCTTACTCTGTTGTATATTATTTTTTTGGCAACCTATAAAAGCAATGGCTAAACAGAGAATTGTACTTATTATACTTTTCTTTCTCATATTTTTCCTTTCATTTTTCGCTATTTATAAGAACCTGAAATTTTTACATATATTATTTGATTTTGATGCTTTTAAGCCCTTTGTAGATCCAAATCCCTTATTATTATTCCAGTATTTATAAAATTCGTTTGCCCCTCTCCAAGTTGAATTCAATTTGTACCATTGATATTCTCCTACTTTATCAGCTACTATACCTCCTGCATATAAACATTGTGATGTAAAATTAGTACATTCTGCATTAATAAGATTGTAGCCATTTTCTTGCCTGATAAAATAATTTGATTCTGTTTTTTCCCTTCGTTATTTTTCATAATGAGCCCTCCAATTTGCTTATCTTTTCCTTAGCACCGTTTTCCTCAAAATTATATTCTTGTATCATCTCCTTCTCAATATATTTTTAATTACCCCATGTTCTATTTATTTCTAATATATAATTATCTATATATTATTGTCAACTATTACTTGTATTTGTTATATTGAAACATCCACCACATTTTTATTTGAAAACCTATAGATAATCTTGCTTCTTTATGCTCTTGTCTTAAAAACTCTTGGATATATTCCTTCCCTGCAATTTTGATTACTTCCTCAAATTTCATAGTTTTCCCCTCTCTTTATTTTTTTGTTTTTTATAATCAATGACACATCCAAACCTGAAAGTAATTTATTAGACGGAATTACATCAACTCCTTCTTCATGATGTAAAATTACTTCTCTAGGATCAAATTTAATCCCCATAACAATATTTTCTAACATATTTTTTAAAGTTACTGGAACTTTTTTTGAAAATCCTAGACCTATTGTTAAATGTCCCTGTGGATCGAGGTCTACCAATAATACTCTTTTTCCTTGTCTAACTAATCCAATTCCTAAATTGATTGCTGTTGTTGTTTTTCCTACTCCACCCTTTTGATTGGCGATTGCGATTACTCTACACATAACATTTCCTCTCTTTCTACTTTTCTTTTTTATTTACTTCTGCATAAACTCGAAAATATTTATTTGTTCCTTTGTTTGCAAATGGTTCTGAAATCCCAAGTACTCTGATTCTTTTATCTTCCTCTAAGATTTTTTGGAACCATTCAATGTCGCTTGTCATTCCTTGCATTCTGATTTTTAACATCTCATGCCTCCTCCCATTTTTATTTTTTTGGAAATGTTATGTTATGAGTATTCTTTTTTGTTGCACTTATCGCTGTGTTCTTCATTGCATTTTCTCCCTTCTTTATAAATTTTGTATAAAAAAATAGAGATACTTTGTAATTAAAGTATCCCTATAATTTATCATCTGTCCGATGATTTACTTTCATTTATAAAACTAGGATTTCTTGTGTCCCTCTCAACGACATCAAGAGCTACAACAACTGTAATTTCTTCTAAAAGCTCTTTTTGACTGTAAGTTTCACTTATTTTCTTAAAACTGAAATGCTTCACAAACCGCTTAAATTCAAGGATTTTTAGATATTGTCCTTTTGTAGCAACACCATACTCTCGATATGAACTGTATTCGGGAACTGATCTACCGCTGTAGCTCGCTTAACTTTATATCCTGCTGCCTCAAACACTTCCAGATCTCTCGCAAGACTTGTCGGTTTGCAACTGATATATACCATCTGTTCAACCCCGAAATCAATAATCTTCTGAATCGCTTTTGGATGGATTCCATCTCTAGGAGGGTCAAGTACGATAAAGTCTGGCTTATCTTCTAATTCATCCACAACCTTTAATACATCTCCTGCAATAAATTCACAATTATCCAATCCATTTAATTCTGCGTTGACTTTCGCTGCCTCTACCGCTTCCTCAACGATCTCGACTCCAACAACTTTCTTAGCAACTGGTGCTAACATCTGCGCGATCGTTCCAGTTCCACTATACAGATCAAAGATCACTTTATCTTTTGTCTCCCCAACAAAATCTCTGGCAGTCTTATAAAGTACCTCTGCCCCTAATGTGTTTGTCTGGAAGAATGAAAATGGTGAAATCTTGAATTTTAATCCTAAAATTTCCTCATAGAAATAATCCTGTCCATATAAAATATCTATTTTGTCTGCCTGTACCACATCTGCAAGGCTGTCGTTTGTTGTATGAAGAATCCCTATGATCTTTCCACTCAATGGTAATTCTAATAATGCATCTCGAAGTTTGGTAAGATCTGCTTCTACCTGCGATGTCGTTACAATATTTACCAAAATATCTCCAGAACTTTCTGCTCTTCTTACAACTAAATGTCTGAAATATCCTTCATGACGCATCTTATGATAGAATGACAGCTCCATCTGTTGTGCGATATTTAATGCACATTTTACGATCAGATTGTAATCATTGTCTACAATCTGGCAGTCTGTGATGTTTACAATATCATGGAATGTGTTCTTTTTGTGCATTCCCAATGCTAATGGACCGTCTTTTACCTCATCACCAAAAGAAAATTCCATTTTATTGCGATACCCATGCACTTTGGGACTTCCTTTGATTTCTTCCCATATATCATCATTGACATGATCTTTTAACAGATCACGTACCATTCCCTCTTTGATCTTTAACTGGTTTTCATAAGATACCGTCTGATAAAAACATCCACCGCATATTCCAAAGTGTGGACAGACTGGTTTTGCATCTTCTAATGGAGATTTCTCTAATACATCTAACAATCTTACCACACAGCCACTTTTTCTCTTCTTGGTAACCTGCCCTTTGATCGTCTGCCCATCAATGACACCTTTGACTGTAACTTTCTGATCTTCGCAGATAAATGTTCCCTTATTCGGGAATTCTGTCTTTATGATCTTTCCTTCAATGATATCTTTTTTCTTCATTGTCATCCCTTTCTTATCTTATCAAATCAAACCTATCGCAGAAAAAAGATGGAAATACCACCTACGATACTTCCATCATTCATATTATAGCATTAATTCGTCAAACTGTTCTTTGTAATATCCATGGGCATAATGTGCCTGTCCTTCTTCGTCAATCTCCATAATAAGAAATGTTGGCTTCCTTCCTGGCTGACGAGGATAAGATATACTTCCTGGATTCAAGATCGTTACATCATCCCCAATCTCAATATATGGCACATGAGTATGTCCATACATTACAACATCATATCCATATTCCAAAGCATGTTCTCTTAAATAATCCACACCTGAGTTTACATAATAGCCATGTCCATGAGTCACTAATACTTTATAATCGCCAATTCTCACTTCTTCTTCGCTTGGCAGATCTAAGTAGTAATCATTGTTTCCTGCGACCATAACTACTGGGCAGTCCGCTATTTCTCGTATGTATGAATCTCCACGTTCCACATCTCCGCAATGGATCATCATATCGATGTCGCCTACCTGTTTTAAAACTCCCTCGATATCATCATTACGTCCATGGGAATCACTGATCACCAATATCCTCATAAACTTTCTCCTTGTTTTATTTACAAAACTTCTCGTATACGTCTCAGTGCTTCGCCTCTGTGACTGATCGCATTCTTCTCATCACTGCTCAGTTCGGCACTATACTTCCCATATTGTGGTAAATAGAAGATCGGATCATATCCAAATCCATTCTCTCCTTTGATCTCATATCCTATAATCCCTTCCATAGTACCACGAATCACCTTCGTTTGTCCATCTGGAAATACAGCTGCGACCGCACAAACGAATCTTGCACTTCTCTTCTCTTCTGGTACATCTTTTAATCTTTCAAGGATCACACTGTTTTTCTTCACATAAGAAGTATCTTCTCCAAGATATCTGGAAGAATAGATTCCAGGTTCTCCATTTAGTGCATCAATTTCTAATCCTGAATCATCTGCAAGTGTTAACTGTCCTGTGACTTCCATCACCGCTTTTGCTTTGATCAACGCATTTTCTTCAAATGTTTTTCCATCTTCTACGATGTCAATGTCTACTCCTGCTTCTTTCATAGAAATGATCTCGTATTTGGATTCATCAAGGATCTCTCTGATCTCTTTCATCTTATGTTCGTTGCCCGTGGCAAAGATTAATCTCTGTTTCATTATTTTCTCCTTCTTGGCGGTTTCGGTCCAAGGTACTGGTAAAACTCTCCTCGGATCATTCCATTGTAAACTTTACGTTTCTTTGTTGGTTTTCCAAGATATTTTTCTGTATCCTCATAAGAAGTGATGACATACTTAGACCATGTATCCAAGCGGTCAAATGCTTCTTTCATCTCTGTATATAGCTGTGGGAGAGTCTCCTGATCTTCCAGTCGTTCTCCATATGGAGGGTTAGCAATGATAAATCCATATGGCTTTGGATGTCGTAAATCTTTGACCTCTCTTTGCTGAAAATGAATCAAGTGATCAACTTCTGCATCCTGAGCATTCTGTCTTGCGATCTTTAACATTCTTGGATCTTTGTCATATCCCTGAAGATCCATCTCTATATCATGATTGACCAGATCATTTGCCTCATCAATGGTATCATACCATGCTTTCTTTGGCAGGAAATTGCTCCAATGTTCAGATTCAAAAGAACGGTTCATTCCTGGTGCCATATTCATCCCCATCATTGCCGCTTCGATCAAAAATGTTCCACTTCCGCAGAATGGATCGACTAAGATTCGATCCTTATGCCATGGTGTGAGCATAAGAAGAGCTGCTGCCAGTGTCTCACGGATTGGTGCTTCACTGACCAACTTACGGTATCCTCTCTTATGAAGCGGTATACCTGTTGTATCTAAACTAATCGTCACCTGATCCTTTAAAATAAATACGCGGACCGGATAATCATCTCCATCTTCATTAAACCATGATACTTTGTATTTAGACTTCATACGATCAACCATAGCCTTCTTGACAATTGACTGGATATCCGGTGCGCTAAACAATTTACTCTTCGCTGTTGATGCCTTCTTTACCCAGAAGCGTCCATTCTCTGGAATATAATCTTCCCACGGAAGTTTCTTTGTTCCTTCAAACAGATCATCAAATGTATATGCTTTAAAAGAACCTATTTTTAATAAGATTCTTTCTGCTGTTCTTAAAAATATATTCGCACGGGCAATCCCATCTAAATCTGTACGAAATGTTATTCGCCCGTCTTCTACTTTAACAATTTCATATCCTAAGTCCAGGATCTCTCTTTTTAATACTGCTTCCAGCCCAAAATGGCATGGTGCAATCAGTTCAACTGTCTTCACTCAATTCTCCTTTGTATTTTTATTCTGTTCCTATTCTACCGTTTTCCTTATTTTTCGTCAACTGTCAACTTTTGTAACATGCTAAGCCTCTGACTTATTTTGTTCTTTTTCTTTCATATAATAATAGACACCACCGATGATATTATAAACTTCAAATCCATCTTTCCTCAAGTGTCTGGCTGCCATCATACTCTGTCCGCCGAAATCACAATAAACAATGATCTTTTTCCCATCCATCTGTTCATAACACTCTTTTAAGATTCCATAAGGACAGCTGATCGCATTTTCTAAATGCCCTTCTTTGTACCGTTCTTCCTCTCTGACATCCATCAAAATATAATGCTTTTTATCTCTTGAAAGCTTGATCCCTTCTTTTAATGATATATTTTCAAATTCCATAAAAGTCCTCTTTTTGTTAGCATATGCACATCACAGACTCTTGGAACTAACAAGTATTTTCTATAGAAAAGAGGAATCCTTATGCCGATTTCACAAGGATTCCTCTTTTCTAATTAATACTCATCATTTGCATTTTTGCTGCTGTTTGTTGAACTATTCTGACTTTTGTTTTTATTCTGGTTCTTTGATCTGTTAGATCCTCCGCTGTTGCTTGTATTGGAAGACTGATTTTTGTTACTTGAATTCGAACAATTTTTTGCCATGTTCATTCTCCTTTCTTTTTAATACAGCATTATTTTGTGCGAAATCTCTTTCATATATACACAAAAAAAATTATTTTACTTTTATTTTACTTTTTTTTAAAAAATCACTTGATTTTTTTCAACCAATCATATATCATGAACTTATCGAGGATATGTTTATTTTCGATTATAACCCCTTATTAATTTATTTATACTCCCCTCAAAAAGAGCAGATTTCCCTATCTGCTCTTTTTACTATTTATCTTTAATGTTTTTAAAAATGTACAAATGATTTTATTGACATTTTCTATAGTATGTGTATAATTAAGATTGTTCAAGAACAAAGGCGTTCCGATCATAGGATTGGAGCGCCTTTTTTTGTATATCAATGGTAATTCCTTGGGTCTTCTCCATCGATATACGAAATTCTTTCTTAAGACTTTATACATAACCGCGTACTAGTTTTTGACAAGTTTTTGGCATCTTGCAGACAAGAGTAACGGACACATCATTGACTTGAACACAGACTTGCTATGTTGACTAGAATGAGACTAACAATGACGACTAGAATGAGACTGACAATGACGACTAGAATGAGACTGACAATGACGACTAGAATGAGACGAATCATAATGACTAGTTTTGAAACTTAAAAGTAAGACCCAGCACAATACCCAAACTACATATGACATTAGAGAAGCCCCGGACAAATGTCCGAGGCCTTTCTCTTTGTACACATTTTTAGATCAATTCCGATTGTTTTACAGCATTTCGTCTGGTTTCTGGCGGTCTTCCGGACGCATAAATCCTGCGAGTAAAAGTTGATAACTTCCAAAATAAGAAATAAACATCCACGCCATTCCTGTAAATATCGCAGAACCAGCAGTAACACCAATCGTTTCCACCAGCTCAAATATAACTCTGGCATAAATAGACAGCTTAAAGATCTTTCCAAAGGATACATCTTCTCGATTCTTACGGTCCATTCTTGTTCTCTGATTAAAATATGTGAGCATTGTAATAAAAATACAAACTGTTAAATAAGAAATAATATTTGCGATCCATTGTGTAAAGAACATGATCACGATAAAAATACGGATCATCGGCACCATAGATAGCATTGCCTGATTATTGAATTCAACTTTCTTCATATTCTTAAATGAAAAAGTATTCATCATGTTTCCAACAGCTGTATTCTTTACCACCATCTCATTCTTAGCAAATACCAGTTCCATCTGATACTTATTGCTTAAATCTTCAGTTGATACTTTATCCTTGGATGTATCTGCCACAAAATGTACACCGCCGATCTCAAAATCCATCTCCTGATCAACAGATAATGTTCCATCTTTTAATTCAAATGCAGGCAGTCTGTTTAAAATAAAATTCTTCCATCCACCAACACTGACTGTAAATCCTGCAACATCCATTCCATATCCGAGAATCGTTGTAATCAATGTGATCGCTGCAAGAAATAAAATAACTTTCCCTTTTGCAAGGTTAAGAAGTCTTTTGTACTGGCTTGGTTTTAAGCAGGCGATCTTAAACTGCTCAAACCAGCTGATTTTCTCTGATTTGTCCATAAATGATTATTCTCCGTATACAATACTTTTCAGTAATTCGTCCTTCTCTTTTGTTCCTTTGATGATTTCTACTAATTTGGCTGCAAAATCAATCGCTGTTCCCATTCCACGACTTGTAATGATTTTTCCATCTACTACAACTTTATCTGTCTGGTAATCTGCGGATTTTAATTCTTCTTCCATCGCTGGATATGAAGTTGCCTTTCTTCCTTCTAGAAATCCGTATTTTTCAAATACTGTTGGTGCTGCACAGATGGCTGCAAGATACTTCTCGTTCTTATACGCCTTCTGAAGTAATTTTCCAAGTCCTTCATGATCTTTTAGATGAAGTGTTCCTGGCATTCCTCCTGGAAGTACATACATTGCTCCCTCCGCTTCTAATACTTCATGAAACATGATATCTGCTTCAACTTCAATACGATGTGCACCAATGATATTTCTGGAACTTCCGATAGAGACTGTAACTGTTGGAATCTCGGCACGTCGCAGCATATCAACTACAGTTAAACCTTCGATTTCTTCAAATCCATCTGCTAAAAATACAAAAACTTTTCCCATCATAATTCTTCTCCTTTATTCTTTCTATATTATAACATCGTTCTTCTTTTCTTCCTCTTCTTTATTATTACAATAACTTTAAAGAAAAAATGGTAAAAAGTCAACCCGTCTTAGCCTTACTGGTATTTCTTTTCTATTTTCAATTGACATTTTCGTTAAGAATCGGTAAAATAGATTTCGATAAATTATATGTATGTTTCCGTAGCTCAGCTGGATAGAGCGACCGCCTCCTAAGCGGTAGGCCGGGTGTTCGAATCACCTCGGGAACACTTCATGTGCCGGAGACTTATGCCTCGTTTCCGGCACTTTATGTTTATAAGGAGGAATCTCAATGAAAGGTTTATTTATTATCAACCCATCATCCGGTAAACAAAATATTGATTCTATGTTACGAGAGATCATGGCAACATTGATCCTTGATCAAATTTGTTCCCATGTTGATGTTTTTTACACAAAAGGCAAGGATGATGCGAAGAATCGTGCTGCCGAATTAAAACCAGGAGATTATGATTTTATTGTATCTGTTGGTGGTGACGGTACATTAAATGAAGTTACGAACGGTCTGATCTTAAGTGAAAGTAATATTCCTATGGCAATCATTTCTGCTGGAACAGTCAATGATTTTGCTACATATATGAAACTTCCTCAGACTGCGGATGGTTTCTGTCAGATGATCAAAGACTTCCAGACAAAAAAGGTTGATGTTGGACGTGTCAATAACGAATACTTCATCAATGTTCTGGCTGCAGGTATGTTAACAGATATCGCTTACAAAGTTCCAAAAGATAAGAAAGCCGTTCTTGGTAAGATGGCCTATTATCTGGAAGGTGTAAAAGAATTTCCAAAACAGCTTTCACAAAATATGACTTTAACATTTAACAGTAAGGAGTATTCTGGAACTGAAGATATCATGTTGTTCTTGGTCGCAAACTCAAAGAGTGTCGGAGGTTTTGCAGACGCGGCCCCTCTTGCATCTGTTTCTGACGGATATTTAGATGTTATGATCATCAAGAAAATGGCACTTCTTACAGAAGCACCAGATCTAATCTTTAAATTATTCCAAGGAGAACATCCAAAGCATCCTTCTATCGAATATTTCCAGACGAAGGAATTATCTGTTCTTCCAACAGAACAAACTGCCGGGATCGCCATCGATTATGATGGTGAAATATTAGAAGAAGGACTCCCAGTCGATATCTCTATCGTACCAGAAGCCCTTAATCTGATCATTTTACGTACAACTAATTAATCTGTACTAATAATTAATGAAGTTTCACAGAACCAATCTGTTTTCCATCATAACTTATGATATATTTATTATCTTTACATTTATATGTAAGTTTGGAAGCAGATTGGTTTTTTTCTAACATCACTGTCACGTCATTTAAATGTTTTAATGGAATCTTATATGGAGATAATTCATTTCCTGTTTTTAAGAAACCATATGTATCATCTTTCAGTACTGTATTCATTGTCTTAAATGGTGCGATTGTCTTATAATTGTTAAATCCATAATTTAACATCTTGATCGTATCTTCATATAACTCATATCCATGTGCACAAAGATCTACTACGATCAGTTCTTGATCTCCTCTCTTGGCAAATGTTACAAGAGTCCCTCCTGCTTTTGTTGTATATCCTGTTTTACCACCTTCAACACCATCATAGTTAAACATTGTTCGTTTCACCATCTTATGATGATTCCAAAGCTCTTTTCCATGTTTATCTTTGTTCGTTGGTGCAATATAATAATTAGGTTTGCATGCAACATAACGGAATGTTTCATTTTCAAGTGCTGCTTTTGAAATCTTTGCCATATCTCTTGCTGTTACATAATGATCATCATCATGCAATCCGTTGGTTGTTACAAAATGAGAACCTGTACATCCAAGTTCTTTTACTTTTTTATTCATCAGTTCTACGAATTTCTTTGTAGTTCCTGCTGTATGTTCTGCTGCTCCGTTACATGCCTCATTCGCAGATTCTAACATGATCGCATTCAGTACATCGATCAATGGAATCTTCTCTCCTGCCTTAATTCCGATATGTGTACTTCCTGGCTCAATGCTGTTAACTGCATAACTTGAAAATGTAACTTCATCATATAAATCTTTGTTATTCTCAATCGCAACCAATGTTGTTAGGATCTTTGTGATACTTGCTGGATAATGACGGTCATCTACCTTCTTTGCATACAAAATCTTTCCTGATTTCGCATCAATAACAATTCCTGATCTTCCATAGATCTTTGGCTGTTTTGCCGTTGTTTTTTCTGCTGTTGCAACACCATCTGCTGCCTGAACATTCACCTGTGGTGTCTGAAGTTGTGTCGCTGCAAACAATGACATGACCGCCATTGCAGTAATTTTCTTGATGATCTTTTTCATGATTTTCTCTCCTTTGTATGTTAGATCAGACCAAATTTCTTCAAGCCTTTTTCAATTCCATCTTCATCAACTCTTGCTGTCTGATATGGTGCGATTTCTAATAATTCTGGTACAGAATTACCCATTGCAACACCATATTTTACATATTTGATCATATCGATATCATTGGCACTGTCACCAAATGCATAAGAATCTTCTCTTGAAATTCCTGTATGATCAAGGATCACTTCTATTCCCTTCGCCTTATTAACACCTAATGGTACAAATTCTACTGAATTTACAGGCTCATGATATGTTCCTTTGTATTTGTGTCCAAGGATCTCTTCGATCTCTGGTTTCTTTGAAAGCTCCATATGATGGTATGTCCATTTTGGAACATCCACTGCTTCATTTAATGGATATAATGTTGTTTTACAGTCTGCTTCTGTTTTATTCTTCATCGCAATATAATAATCATCTGTGTTCTCCGGATCATAATATCCATATTTTTCTCCTTCTAAGATGATTCCGATCTTCTGTTTCTTTCCCCAGTCGATCACTGTCTGTACTTCTTCTGGTGTCATCAGTTCCTGATGCAGGATCTTGCCTTCATACTCTACATAAGTTCCTGCCCCTAAGATCACTCCATCAAATCCCATATGGAAATATTCTTCTGGAATCATTCCCTTGCTTCTTCCCGTGCACATAACGATCTTGTGCTCATTTGTGATCAACCGATTCAATGCATTAACTGTTGATTCTGGAATTCCGATTCTAGAATCATATAATGTTCCATCGATGTCAAAAAATATTATCTTACTCATTGTTTCCCTTGTTCTCCATTAAATATTCTCTATCTGCCAATCAATTGGCGCTAGTCCATGTTCTTTCAAAAATTCATTTGCCTGACTAAAATGATGGCATCCGAAAAATCCTCTATATGCTGATAACGGGCTTGGGTGCGGTGCTTCTAATATCAAATGATTCGGATTATCAAGTAATGCTTTCTTACTCTGTGCTGGACGTCCCCAAAGCATAAATATGATCGGACGGTCCTGTTGATTCAACACTCTGATCGCCGCATCAGTAAACTCCTCCCATCCAATACCTCTGTGAGAATTCGCACGATGTGCCTGTACAGTCAATACTGTGTTTAACATCATAACACCCTGGTCTGCCCATTTCTTTAGATATCCATTATTCGGAATATAGCATCCAAGATCTTCGTTCAATTCTTTATAAATATTAACCAATGATGGGGGCGCTTCTACTCCAGGTTTTACAGAAAATGACAATCCATGTGCCTGTCCATCTCCATGATATGGATCCTGCCCTAAGATCACAACTTTTACATCCTTTACTGGAGTAAAATGAAATGCATTAAAGATATCGTCAGCTGGTGGAAAGATCAGCTTAGTGTGATATTCATCCATAACTTTTTGGTATAATTTCCTATAATATGGCTTTTTGTATTCTTCTTTTAAATAATCTGCCCAGTCATTCGTAATTGGCGGCATTTTTCGACCTCCTTTTTAAAATCTTTTCCCATTATATCATAATTTGTAGTAAAATAAAATTCGATATGAATATGAAAAGAAAAGGAGGGTATTATTTTGAAGCAAATGAAAAGCTTACTGGAAAATCCCCACGGATTTTCTGTCTCACTTGTATTTGACGGACTGCTTGTCGGAATCTTTGCCGGATGCATTTCTGTCATTTACCGCCTGCTTTTAAATAACGCTGAAAAACTATTATTTACGATCATTGCATTTACTAAAACAAGGCCTTTCTGGATAGCTGTCTGGTTTATCGTTTTGATCGTTATGGGACTGATCGTTGGATGGCTCATGTCTTGGGAAGGCATGGCTTCTGGAAGTGGTATCCCACAGGTTCAAGGAGAGCTGAAAGGTTATTTAAATCAGAACTGGCACCGTGTTCTTTGTTCTAAGATCATTGGTGGAACTTTATGTATTCTTGGAGGTTTATCTCTGGGACGCGAAGGCCCTTCCGTACAGCTTGGTGCCATGGTTGCAAAGGGTATTGCTAAGATTACAAAAAAATCTCAAACCAAAGAACGCTATATGATGACTTGTGGTGCAGGTGCCGGTCTTGCCGCTGCCTTTAATGCACCGCTTGCAGGTGTGATGTTTTCACTGGAAGAATTACAGAAGAACTTTAACAGCTCTATGTTAGTCTGCATCATCTCTGGATGTGTAACTTCCGATTTTATTTCAAAAAATGTCTTTGGATTATCTCCAGTTTTTGATTTTCATTTAAAGGCTGCTCTTCCTCTTGTACATTATTGGATGTTAATACTTCTTGGAATCCTGCTTGGACTTTGTGGTGCTTTTTATAACTTTATCATGTTGAAAGGACAGGATTTATTTGGAGCAATGAAAAAAATCCCAGCAAAATACCGTATCGTATTTCCTTTTGTAGTATCTGGGATCGTTTGTTACACGCTGCCTTCTATCTTAGCAGGTGGACATGCTATGATCTCTCTGATCACAGGACATACTTTACTTGTCTCTACGATGTTATTATTATTAGTTGCTAAGTTTTTCTTCTCCGCCTTCTGTTTTGGTTCCGGGGCTCCTGGTGGAATCTTCTTTCCACTGTTGATTCTCGGTGCATACCTTGGGGCGATCTATGGAACACTGGTGATTCAGGCAAGTGGAATTCCTTCTTATTACTTAGTGAACTTTATTACGATCTCCATGGCTGGATTCTTTACAGCGATCGTACGTGCACCGATCACAGGTATCCTGCTGATTGCTGAGATGACTGGTACATTTGAACACTTCCTTTCACTGGCAGTTGTTTGTATCATCAGCTATCTTGTTGCACATCTGTTAAAGAGTGAACCAATTTACGAAAGTCTGCTAGGACGAATTCTTGCTAAAAATGGCTTTAAAGAAAGCGAAGATGCTGATCATAAGGTTCTTCGTGGTTTTGCCGTTGGCACTGGTTCCATTGCAGCCAAACAGCTTGTAAAAGATATTCCATGGCCAGAACATTGCTTGATCGTTACTTTAAATCGTGGCGATGAAGAGATCATTGCTCGAGGAAGCACTGAAATTCATGTTGGCGATACGATCATTGCCTTGATCGACGATAATTATCTTGGAATGGTCACGGAAAGCATTCAGCTAATCTGCGGTGAGATCATTCCTGAATAATTTTATATTCAATTTACTTTTATTGAGAAAGTTTTCAGTTTTTATATGTTGCGATTGACTAACCTTACTTTTGACTAATAAAATATAAGAAAGAAATACATCATATAAGTTCGAAGGAGGGATTATCATGCAACCATTAACAAAAGTCATGCAGGGAGCGACTTGCACTGTCAAGTGGGCATTAGGCTTACCTGAAACTGTTGAAAAGCTCCGCGAACTGAAGATTGAACAGGGAAGTAAACTGCAAGTTGTTTGTAAAAGCAGCGATTATATGATCATCGGCGTTGGATCAAAACGGTATGCTGTTGGGAATGAAATTGCTGGAAGAATTCAGGTTTAGATAATTATAAAAATAAATAAGAACGAGAAAATCTCCATATAACTTGATTTTCTCGTTCTTATTTTGTTTATATTTGCATCATAAATCAATACTCGTATTGTTCAGGATATCCCCTGCCTGTTGATTCTCTCAAGTCCATCGACATCATGATCTGCATGTCTTCCTTTGATAATTCAAAATCAAAGATATCCGCATTCTGTATGATCCGTTCTTTGTGAACAGATTTTGGAAGGCTTACGATCCCTCTCTGCAAATGCCAGCGTAAGATGATCTGTGCAGGTGTTTTATTGTATTTTTTAGCAATAGCTACGATTTCTGGTTCTGAAAGCTGTTTTCCTTTGCCTAGAGGTCCCCATGCTTCTACAACAATATCATGTTCCTGGCAATAATTTACGGTCTCTTCCTGCACAAGGAATGGGCAGATTTCAATCTGATCAACCGCTGGTGCAATGTTAGCTGTTACTTCTAATTGTTTTAAATGTTTTGGACGAAAATTGCTGACTCCTATATTCTTGATCAGTCCTTGTTCATAATATTTCTCAAGAACTTTCCAGGAACCTTTGACATCATTGATCGGCCAGTGTAATAAATACATATCCACATATTCAAGTCCAAGCTCTTTTAATGTCTTTTCAAATGCAGCTTCTTGTTTTCCTTCTACCATATCTTCGTACCACATTTTACTTGTCACAAAGATTTCCTCTCTTGGGATCTCGCAATCTCTGACAGCTGCTCCAACCAGCGCTTCATTCTCGTAATAGGCTGCTGTGTCTATATGACGATAGCCTGATGATAATGCATCAAGACATGCCTGATATGCTTCGTCCCCGCGGCTGTCCCAACTTCCGAGTGCCATCACTGGTATTTCATTTCCATTGTTTAATTTAAACGTTGAACTTACATTCATGTCTTCCTCCTTGTATCTGTTATCTTTGTCTTTATACTACAACTGGAACCATCGTCCCTTGATAGTTCCTATTATAATCGATTTCTTGCTATTTATAAATGCAAATGATAAAATCAACATAACAGGCAATGGAAAGGAGCGTGTACAGAAATGGATAGGAAGCTGAAACTGCCCATAGGAATTGATAATTTTGAAAAAATTCGAAAAGAAAATTTCTATTATGTAGATAAAACAAAGCTGATCGAACAACTTCTTGAACGATGGGGAGAAGTGAATCTATTTACAAGACCACGCCGTTTCGGAAAAACATTGAATATGAGTATGCTGAAGTATTTCTTTGAGATTGGGACCGATCAAACATTATTTGATGGACTTTATATTTCAGATAATCAGCAGCTAAAAGAAGAATACATGGGAAAATTTCCAGTCATATTTCTTTCTTTAAAAGGAGTCGAAGGCCTTACGTTCGAAAATGCAAAATATCGATTGATGCAGCTAGTTGGAAGGGAAGCTAATCGTTTTCATTTTTTATCAGATAGTGATCGACTGACAGAAGATGATAAAAAAATATATCATGCAATGATTTCTTTGAGTGATGGAATGTATTCGATGAATGAAGAAGTATTGATCTCATCCCTAAAGATATTATCAGAATTGCTATATAAGCATTATGGGAAGAAAACCATCCTTTTAATTGATGAGTATGATGTACCTTTAGATAAGGCATTTCAGAACGGATATTACAAAGAAATGACAACATTGATCCGAGGAATGTTTGGAGAGGCACTTAAGACAAATGATTCTTTGCAATTTGCAGTATTAACAGGCTGTCTTCGTGTTTCAAAAGAAAGTATTTTTACAGGACTTAATAATTTTAAAGTCGTATCTATTACAGATTCACGCTTTGATGAGCAATTTGGATTTACTGATGAAGAAGTTCAAAGGCTATTAGCTGATTATCATTTGAAAGATCATATAGAAGAAACGAAAGAATGGTATGATGGTTATCATTTTGGAGATACCGATGTATACTGTCCATGGGATGTTGTCAATCATGTAGACTGCCTTCTGGAAGATCCGAATGCAGAGCCTCAATCCTACTGGATCAACACAAGTGGAAATGATCTTGTAAAAAGATTTATTGATAAAGCTGATAAGACAACCAGAAATGAAATTGAACGATTGATTGCGGGTGATATGATAGAAAAATCAATTCGAATGGAATTGACTTATGATGAAATTGATAACAGTATTGATAATCTTTGGAGTATTTTATTTACAACAGGATATTTAACACAGCAAGGAAAATCAGAACGAGGAGTATATCGTCTGGTGATTCCGAATAAAGAAATCCGAGAAGTTTATATTTTACAGATTCAAGAATGGTTTAAGGACAGCGTTTTGCATAACAGAGAACCAATAAACCAGCTTTTAAAAGCAATCAAAGAAGGTGATGCCGATACAGTTGAAAAAGACTTAACGAAGATTCTTGTAAATACGATCAGCATCTTTGATACGAAATCCAGAAAAGAAGAAAAAGAAATTTTTTATCATGGAATTGTTTTAGGATTATTACGGTGTGAATCTGAATGGCTGATTCAATCAAACATAGAATCTGGAGATGGACTGGTAGACATTCTGATCGAGACAGAGGATCCAGATGCAGGAATCATAATAGAACTAAAATATGCCCAAACATTTCAGGGACTTTCTAAAGCTTGCGAAAATGCAATGCGGCAGATTAGGGAACGCAGGTATGATGAACGGTTAAGAAATGAAGGACGAAATGATATTCTTGCATACGGAATTGCTTTTTGCAAGAAAAAATGTAAAGTGGTTGTGGAACGGCTGTAGAGAATAAAAAGAAAGCTTTGATCGGTGGGATAAATGCTGTCTTCCATACACACCACTTGAATTTTTCAATCTTGTAATTGTCCACTCTATAGACTTCAGGTATATGATAAAAAATAAATAAGCAACCGAAAACGCAGCGGTGGAATTTTACCATATTTTGAATAAAACTCCACCGCTGCGTTTTCGGTTTCTTATATATTTTTTATCATATACTGAAAGACTACAGTTGACCAACTACAAATTAAAATTTCACTTTCGCAATCAACTGATCATTCTCTACATCGATCAAAATCGTATCTTCTGCATCAACCCCATCGCTCAAGATCAATCTTGCAGCCAGTGTCTCAACACTCTTCTGCAGATATCTCTTCAATGGTCTTGCTCCATACATTGGTTCATAACCATGGTCGGCAACATAATTCTTGGCTGCTGATGTTAATTCAACGCTTAATTCTTTGTCTGCTAATCTGCGGTTCAGATCTTTCACAAGTAAGTCAATGATATTTGTGATATTTGCTTTTGTTAATGGCTTGAACATGATCGTTTCATCCAGACGGTTTAAGAATTCTGGTCTGAAATGATTCTTAAGGTCATTCATAACCATATCCTGTGCTTCTGGTTTGATATTGCCATCTTCATCGATTCCTTCTAACAGGTAGGAAGATCCGATATTGGATGTCATGATCAGAATCGTGTTCTTAAAGTCTACCGTCTTACCTTTGGAATCTGTGATTCGTCCATCGTCTAATACCTGTAATAAGATATTAAATACATCTGGATGGGCTTTCTCGATCTCATCAAATAAGACTACGGAGTAAGGTTTTCTTCTGACTGCTTCAGTCAACTGTCCGCCTTCTTCATATCCAACATATCCCGGAGGCGCTCCGATCAGTCTTGCCACGGAGTGTTTCTCCATATATTCACTCATATCGATTCGCACGATATTCTGCTCATTATCAAATAAGCTTTCTGCCAGTGCTTTAGCAAGTTCTGTCTTACCTACACCTGTTGGTCCAAGGAATAAGAAAGAACCGATTGGTTTGCTTGGGTCCTTGATTCCGGCTTTGGAACGGATGATGGATTCTGTAACAAGTTCCACTGCTTCATCCTGTCCAACAACTCTTTCATGAAGGATCTTATCAAGATGTAAAGTCTTATTTCTCTCACTTTCAGTAAGTTTCGCTACTGGAATTCCTGTCCAACGGGAAATGATCTTGGCGATCTCATCTTCTGTGACGGATTCTCTGACCATAGAACGATCTTCTTTCGCTACGCGTTCTTCTTCCTCTTCTAACTGTTTCTTCAATTCTGGCAGGCGACCATACTGTAATTCGGCTGCTTTATTTAAATCATAATTTCTCTGGGCAATCTGGATCTCACTGTTTACAGATTCGATCTCTTCTCTTAATTTGGAGACTTTCTCAACGGAAGCTTTCTCATTCTCCCATCTTGCTTTTCTTGCTTTGAAGTCTTCTCGCATCTCGGCAAGTTCTTTCTGTAATTCTTCCAGACGTTCTTTGCTTAATCTGTCATCTTCCTTCTTAAGTGCGGCTTCCTCAATCTCCATCTGCATGATCTTTCTCTGAACTTCATCCAGTTCTGCTGGCAGGGAATTCATCTCTGTCTTGATCATAGCACATGCTTCATCAACTAAGTCGATGGCTTTATCTGGCAAGAAACGATCTGTGATATAACGGTTTGATAAAGTTGCTGCAGCTACCAGGGAACTATCTGTGATCTTAACACCGTGATATACTTCATATCTATCTTTGATACCTCTTAAGATAGAAATTGTATCTTCTACGGTTGGCTGATCGACCATAACTGGCTGGAAACGACGTTCCAATGCCTGGTCTTTCTCGATATACTGGCGATATTCATCTAAGGTTGTTGCACCGATGCAGTGTAATTCACCTCTGGCAAGCATTGGTTTTAACATATTTCCCGCATCCATGGCTCCGTCTGTCTTACCTGCACCGACGATCGTATGAAGTTCGTCGATAAATAAGATAATCTGTCCATCACTTTTCTTAACTTCTTCCAGAACCGCTTTTAAACGCTCTTCAAATTCACCACGGTATTTGGCACCTGCTACCAGTGATCCCATATCCAGTGAAAAAATTGTCTTATCTTTTAACTGGTCTGGCACATCACCACGAACGATTCGCTGTGCTAATCCTTCAACAACGGCTGTCTTACCTACACCCGGTTCACCGATCAATACTGGGTTATTCTTTGTCTTTCTTGATAAGATACGAACAACGTTACGGATCTCACTGTCACGTCCGATGACTGGATCTAGTTTCTGTTCTCTGGCTCTCTTTACAAGGTCATATCCGTATTTTTCAAGACTGTCGTATGTCTCTTCTGGATTGTCACTTGTGACTTTCTGTCCACCACGGATCTGTGATAACACCTGTAAGAAACGATCTCTTGTAATTCCGTAGGCACGGAATAATTCTTTGACTGCTTTATTTGGATGCTTGATCATTGCAAGGAATAGGTGTTCTACAGATACATATTCATCTTTCATGGCTTTCATCTCGTCTTCTCCATGAAGAAGTACCTGATTCAAGTCATTACTCATATATACCTGACCACCGGATACTTTCGGTTTCTTATTCAATAACTCCTGTACCTGGCTTAAAAATGTTTCTTTGTTAATTCCCATCTTCTCAAGCAGGCTTGCGATCAGACTGTCATCGATCGTAAGCAAGCTATATAAGAAGTGTTCCTGATCTATCTCTTGATGTCCATGATCGTAGGCGATCTTCTCACACTGATTGACTGCCTCAATGGACTTCTGTGTAAATTTGTTGATGTTCATACTCTTTCCTCCTTTACGAATGGGTATTTATCTATATTAAGATATCCATTTATCTTTTGTTCTATTCGTAATATAACACTCATTATTAGCACTGTCAAGTGGTGAGTGCTAATATTTTTAATTTTTTCGTTTATTTTATTTTCAAACAAAAATGAAAGCAGATCTTCTATATGATACCTTAGAAAATCTGCCTTCATTTCTTCTAATTTTTATATTCTTCTACTTCTTCCAGACAAGGAATGGATGGTGCTGCCCCTTGTCTGCTTACTGCAATTGCTGATGCTTTGGATGCGGTATTCATTGCTTCTTTAATCGTTTTTCCATTTAAGATACCTGCAATAAAATATCCGGTATAGGTATCTCCTGCTGCCGTTGTATCGACTGTCTTTACCTTATAAATTGACTGTTCCACATATTCATCACCAGATATACATACAGATCCTTCACTTCCTAAAGTTAATACGATGGTTGCTTCTGGGAATTTCTGATGTAACAGACCACTAATATATTTCCCATCAATTTCTTTTGGTTCTTCCATATCAAGAATCTGCATTGCTTCTATTTCATTTAAAAGAAAATAGTTGATCTGATCTAGTGGAAGTTCTTTTATCTTCTCATTCATTGGAGATGGATTTAAAATGATCTTCATTCCAATTTCTTTTGCTTTCTTTACAATATATGGAAGTTCATTGATCTCATTTTGGATCAATAAATAATCTTCGTTTTTAAAATTTTCAAAGACTTCATCTACTTGTTCCTTACTGATTGCCTGATTAGCTCCTCCAAATAGAATAATACAGTTATCGCCCTCTTCATCATTTTGTATGATTGCATTTCCTGTTCTTACGTCTTCAAGGATCTTAACAAGATCTGTATTTACTCCTGCTTCTTTTAATTGATCTAACAAAAATAGTCCATCCATGCCAATCGCTCCTGCATGATATGTTTCCATTCCTGCACGTGAAAGTGCAATGGACTGGTTTAATCCTTTTCCGCCTGTATATACGTTCAACTCTTCTGCAGACAATGTTTCTCCTTTTTTCACAAAATGAGAAACTTTATATACATAGTCAATATTTAATGATCCAAATGATAATATTTTCATAGAAACCTCTCTTTCTACAATCCGCTCCATCTTCGATATTCTTTTGCTTCTATCCCAAATGGTTCTAATAGTTTTGCTGCAATATGATACATCATTTCTTCTATGCTCTCTGGCATATGATAAAAAGTCATCATTGGTGGAATGATCCGCACATTCGGGATCATTGCCAATTCTTGAAGATTTCTAAGATGAATCGCACTCAGTGGTGTTTCTCTTGCTGCAAGCACCAATGGCCGTTGCTCTTTGATCGTTACATCCGCTGCACGAAGTATCAGATTGTCTGCATATCCACTGTGAATTCCTGCAATTGTTTTCATACTACATGGGACAATGAGCATCCCTTCCGTCTGAAATGATCCACTGGCTGGTCCTGCACCGATCTCTCTTGAATCCAGAACATGATCAGCAAGTTTTTCAACCTCTTCCACCTTCATTTTTGTTTCATGTTCCAAGGTCAGTTTGGCACTATCTGTCATAACCAAATAAGATTCAAAATCCTTCTGCTCTTGCACCAATTTTAGACACTGGATCAAGATTGGAATTCCACTTGCCCCTGTTGCTCCTATGATCAGTCGTTTCTTCATTCAAATAAATTTCCTTTTCCTATTTATATTCTGTATTTTATGATAACCAGTGTTCCGGATCAACTTCCATAAATCTTGCTCTCTTGAATCGCTCTTTCTGATCATATGGAACAGTACAGTCAAAGATTGTCTTGCATGCAATCCCATGATCTCTGATACTTGAAGAACATGTTGGATCGTTGGATGGATCCAGTGGATGACATCTTACCCCTGGAATCGTGATGATATCTGCATCTCCCTGGAATCTTGTATTCATTGCCCATAATACATCATTCATATCGAAACAGTCGACGTCTTCGTCTACCAAAAATACATGCTTCAGTTCACTGAATGCTGAAAATGCAAGAAGTGCTGCCTGTCTTTGTCTTCCTTCATCGCTGGCTTCTCTTTTCTTAAACTGTAAGACTGCCATGTATTTTCCACCGCCTGCGGAGCCGCAGTATACATTCTGAAGACGTCCCGGCATCGCTTTTTCTACCATTCCATAAATACTTGCTTCTGTTGGAATTCCAGCCATAGATACATGTTCTTCACTTGGCCCGATGCATGTCTGCATGATCGGATTTTCTCTGTGTGTTACCGCTTTGACTTTGATCAGCCAGCACTGTGAACTTGCAGGTCCTGTGTATCCTGGAAATTCTGGCATTGCATAGCCTGTGTGGCTGTTCTGGTCTTCCTGTACTCGGACATTTGGAATCACTTCCCCTTCGATGACATATTCGGCATTTGCAATTGCCATTTCGTTAACTGTTAAGCATTTACAAAGCTCTACTGGTTCATTTCTCAATGCACCTGCTACAGATAATTCATCGTATCCCAGAGGTGTTGTTGGTGCCTCGAAACAAGAACCGATCTCGATCGCCGGATCCACTCCGATACTGATTGAAATTGGAAGTTTCTGTCCTAATTCTTCTGCACGTTCTGCCATTGCTCCGATGTGTCTTGCTCCAGGAGTGAAGAAAATAGAAAGTTCATCTTTTCCCTGAATGCATAATCTGTGGATGGTTACATCATGAACTCCTGTGTCTGGGTGCGTTGCATAGCACATACCCAATGTAATATATGGGCCTGCATCATCTGGTGTGTTGGTTGGTGCTGGTACCAGATCATACAAATTAAAGTCTGGATCTTCCACTTTATGAACAACCTGCTGACATGGTGCATCTCCCTGATATTCCACTGGTGCTATCGGATTATCTACGCTATGATAAAGTTTCTTTCCTAATTCTTCTGGTTTACAGTCCAAGAGCGCTGCCACACGCTTTCTGCTTGCTAATACACCGATGGCTACTCTGGCATCTTTATGTCCTTTGACATTATTAAATACCATCGCTGGACCTTCTTTTGTCGGGCGCTTTACAGTTCCACCTGCACCTACATAGCGGTAAACTCCCGCAAGTTCTGCCATTGGATCAACTTCTACATCAGTTTCTATGTACTGCCCTTCCATTTGTTTCAAGCGTTTTAATGCACTTCTTAAATCTTTTACTTTATCTTGCATTTGTCTCCTTCTTTCTTATACTTCTCTTTCTCATTTCCAACAACATAATCCCAATGTTCAAGTACTGCTTTTCGATAACAACAGTTCAATGACATGGCATCAATAGAGTCACAAATTGCTATGAAATGAAAAAATGGCAGATGAATTCTTCTCTAGATCCATCTACCATTTCTTCATTATCTTAAAAATATCTCCATTATAAATGACAGATTTCTATCTCATTCTCAACGAATGTCTTACGGATCTTCTCCACAAATAATAATGCTTTCTCTCCATCTCCGTGAACGCATACTGAGTCTGCCTTAATATCAATATCTTTTCCAGTGATCGAAGTCACTTTTCCTTCTTTTATCATACGAATAACTCGGTTGATCGCTTCATCTTCATCTTCGATCATAGCTCCTGGTTTTCTTCGATTCACCAGTGTTCCATCTTCTTCATAAGCTCTGTCTGCAAATACTTCACTGGCTGACTTTAATCCACAGTCTTTTGCTGCTTTGATCATCTCGCTTCCAGATAATCCCATAACGATCAGGTCTTTATCATATTCATAAATTGCTTCACAGATTGCTTTAGACAGATCATAATCCTTAGCCGCCATATTATATAATGCTCCATGTGGTTTTACATGCTGTAATTTCACTCCGGCCGCTTTACACATTCCACCTATCGCACTGATCTGGTATAGTGTATATGCTTTCGCTTCTTCATTGGAAATCGCCATGCTTCTTCGTCCAAATCCCATCAGATCTGGAAGTCCCGGATGGGCCCCAACTGCAATCCCAGCTTCTTTTACTCTCTGGATCGTCTCCATCATAACCACTGGATCGGATGCATGATAACCACATGCAACATTCGCTGATGTGATCAATGGAATGATCTTATCATCATTCCCGATCGTGTAATGTCCAAAACTTTCTCCAAGGTCACTATTTAAATCTATCTGGTACATTTAATTTATACCTCCATTTCTTCCGTTTTATCGAATTTAATCTAATTTCAAGAGTCTCTCGATAAATCCTGTATCCGCTTTTCCTTCACAGAATTCACGGTTATTCATCAGCTGATACTGGAAATCAAGGTTTGTATTGATTCCTAATATCACCATCTCATCAAGAGCTGATCTCATTTTCTGTAATGCCGCATCACGGTCTGGTGCGTGCACGATAACTTTCGCGATCATAGAATCGTATTCGGATGGAATACAGTACCCTGTATAAATTGCGGTATCTACACGAACTCCATTTCCAGCTGGCAAATGCAAATGTTTGATCACACCTGGACTTGGCATAAAGTTTTTCTCTGGAATCTCTGCATTGATACGACATTCGATCGCATGTCCATTGATCTCCACATCTTCCTGTGTAAAACTTAATTCCATTCCCATAGCCACTCGGATCTGTTCAATGATCAGATCTGTTCCCGTAACCATCTCTGTGACCCCATGTTCTACCTGAATACGTGTGTTCATTTCCATGAAATAATAGGTTCCTTTTGGATCAAGGATAAATTCTATGGTTCCAGCATTGGTATACCCTACTGCTTTCGCTGCAAGGATCGCATCGTGATTCATAGATTTTCTGATCTTTTCCGTGATCGCTGGGGATGGTGATTCTTCGATCAGTTTCTGGTGGTTTCTCTGAACAGAACAATCACGTTCTCCCAAGGCTACGACATTCCCATGTCCATCTGCCATGATCTGAATCTCCACATGTCTTGGATTCTCGATGAATTTCTCAATGTACATCGTATCATCACCAAATGCATTGGCAGATTCTCTCTGAGCAGTATTGAAATTGAATTCAAAATCTTCTTTGGATCTGGAAACTCGCATTCCTTTTCCACCACCACCTGAAGATGCTTTTATCATAACTGGATAACCGATCTCATCTGCTAATTTCTCCCCTGTAGCTGCATCATAGACAGGTTCTTTGGTTCCTGGAACAACTGGAACTCCTGCTTCCATCATTGTTTTTCTTGCGTTTGATTTATTTCCCATGCTGTCAATGACTTCTGCACTCGGTCCGATAAATGCAATACCATTTTCTTTACATAAGCGAACGAAATCAGCATTCTCAGATAAGAAACCAAACCCTGGATGGATCGCATCTGCGTCCGTATTCTTTGCTGCAGAAATGATACGTTCCATGTTTAAGTAGCTGTTTTTTGCAGGTCCTTCTCCGATACATACTCTTCGATCTGCTAATTGTACATGAAGACTGTCTTTATCTTCTTTTGAATAAACCGCGATACTCTTGATCCCCATATTACGACAAGCACGAATAATGCGCACTGCGATCTCACCACGGTTCGCGATCAATATACTTCGAAACATACAATGCCTCCTTTAGTCTTCAAGTTTTTTTACTTTAAATAATGGCTGTCCATATTCAACTTTCTGTTCGTTGCTTGCTAAGACAGCTTCAATCTCACAGTCATAATCACTTTCGATCTCATTCATTAATTTCATCGCCTCAAGGATACATACAGTCTGTCCTGCCTTGACTCTGTCTCCAACCTTCACAAATGCCTTGGCATCTGGGGATGGAGCCGCATAAAAGGTACCTACGATCGGAGATGTGATGTATGATTCATCTTCGGAATCAATACTTTCTACTGTATCAACACCCTGTGTGGAAACTGACATCGGTGCAGCAGGCGCTCCAACACTTCCTCTTCTGCTCATTTTGATCTTTACATCGCCTTCCTGAATGCTGAAATCAAGCATAGAGGAATTCTCGATGATCTTTACTAATTTCTCAATTTTATCTAAATTCACCGTTTCATTCTCCTTTTCTATTTAAATAGTGTGCTGATTCGTTTTGCAACGAGTCTGCAATCTAATACTTCTTTACAAGGTGTATAAATCTGGCTTCTGAAGTCATTCAGCTCTTTCATCTCATCTGCTAACAGCTTCTGGGCTTCTTCTACGGATACTGCCTGAAATCTTACTTTTTGTTCTGTTTTTCTTTGAACAAGTTTCGGAATATCTACAGAAACAACTGTCGCGATCTTCGCATATCCACCCGTTGTCTGGCGGTCTGCTAATAAGATGATCGGTTTTCCATGACTTGGTACCTGAACAGATCCAAAGGCGATTCCGTCAGAAATGATATCTGAAGTTGTCTTATATGCGATAAATGGTCCTTCTAATCGACATCCCATGCGGTCAAATTCACTTGTTACTGTATATTCTGAATTTAAAAATGTTTCTCGGCCCTCTTTCGTAAACATCTTTTCCTGAGGTCCCATGACAACTCTTAATGTTATCTTTTCCTGATCAAATTCATCAAGATCCAGACTTCTTGATAAATAATATGGCAGATATCTTCGCTTTGCCCTGAACGCAATATAATCTTCATCTTCTAGTTTCCGGCCTTTATATCCACCAATCTGACATTTGATATTCGTAGAACGGCTTCCCATGACTACTGGCACATCAAGATAACTTGAAAATGCAATATATCCTCTTGTTCCAGTTCTTGCTCCGCCAAATGTCAAAATATCTCCACGATGCATATAAATTGCTGTATACATCTTGGCAGGTTTTCCATTGATCTGCGGGCGGAAATCTCCACCTGTGATTGAAATGATCGTCTCGGATGTAAATTCAAGTGTTGGTCCTATTAAGGTAAATTCAAGAACTGCTTCATTTTCCGGGTTATCCAGCAGGAGATTTGCAATCTTAAAAGAACGAACATCCATAACTCCGGATACACTAAATCCCTGACTCTGGTATCCTGTTCTTCCAAGATCCTGCACCGTTGTCATCATTCCGCCTTTTAATACACGAATTCCCATAATCTACACCTCCTTTGTATGAATGATACATTCATATGTTCCATTTTCAACCTGTTCTTTGATCTTTAAATACTCTTCTTCTGAAACAGGTACAAAACGGATATAATCTCCAGCTTCAAAAAGAATTGGATTCTCTCGTTCTGGATCATAGGTTTTTACTGGTGTCAGACCAAGTAACTGCCATCCTCCTGGTGAATCAAGCGGATAAATTCCTGTCTGAGAGCCACCGATCCCAACACTTCCTGCCGGAATTCTGATTCTTGGGTTCGCCAGTCTTGGTGTATGAATTCTTTCATCAAGTCCTCCAAGATATGAAAATCCTGGCAAAAATCCAAGCATGTAGATCAAGTAGTCTTTGGAAGAATGAATCTTTATAACCTCTTCTTCCGTTAAACCAGCATTTTTTGCGATATTTTCAATATCTGGTCCGTATTCTCCTCCATAACATACTGGGATTTCAAAAACTCTGGATGTCGATGTCTCTTCATTGACATCCAGTTTTAGTAACTTCTGTAGACGTTTTGTTAATGTTTTGTAATTTACCACCCTCGGGTCATAATTGATCAAGAGACTGGTAAATGCCGGGATCATATCCTGCACACCTTCGATACGCTGCGCTTTTAAAAGATGTACAAAGGCTGTGATCCTTGCATTGATCTCTGTGGAAATTTCCTGTCCAAATTCAATGAGTAAGGCAGAATCTCCCGCAGTACTAATCTTTACTTCTTCCATGTTTTTTCACATAACTCCTTTCGGTCAGTCTGTGCTTCTATGTTTTAAACTTATCTGTTTATCCAGACAATTTTGCTTATGCAAATAATGCACTTAAGCTGCTTAATGATGTAATTCCAAGATATCCTGAAACAACAACTACCACGATTCCAAGAACCAGTAATAATACTGGATGATGATAATCTTCTCCCATAACAGATTTCTTCTGAGATGCGATCAGGCAAACTCCTAATGTGATCGGTAAGATCAATCCATTTAATGCTCCTGCAAGTACTAATAATACCGCTGGCTGTCCAGCAAGTGCCATACATACAGTACTAATCGCGATAAATCCTACAATAAACCATTTCTCATTCTTCTCAATCGTTTTGCTGAATGTCTTAAGGAAAGACACAGATGTATAAGCACATCCAACGATGGATGTGACCGCTGCGCATAAGATCACAAGTCCAAAGAATCTATAACCGATCTGTCCTGCTCCCTGTAAAAATGCATCCGCTGTTGGGTTCGCTGCATCTAATGTATGAGCTGGTGAAGTTGCTGTTGCTACAACCACTCCTAAAACTGCAAGGAATAAGAAGATACGTACGATCGTTGCAATTCCCATTCCCATAACAGAACTCTTATTGATCTCTTTTAAGTTCTCTTTTCCAGTGATTCCTGAATCGATCAGACGATGTGCACCTGCAAATGTAATATATCCACCGACTGTTCCTCCAAGTAATGTAAGAATCGCTGGAAAAATATCTCCCATAGATGCTGTTGGCATGATTGTTTCTTTTGCTGCCATACCAACTGGCGGCTGTACGATCAGGATCACAATAAAGATGACAAGGATCATGATCCCACCAAGGATCTTTGTAAGGTTATCCATAGCATTTAATGCATTCTTTGATAAAAATACGATGATCGCAATTGCTCCCGCAATAAAATATCCAACAGTAGTAGGAATTCCAAGAAGTGTATTAAAACCTAAAGCACCTCCACCAACGTTACCGATATTAAATACAAGACCACCTGCTACAACTAAAAATGCGATCACATATCCAAGTCCAGGAAGTACCTTATTCGCCACATCCTGTCCACGCATTCCAGATACGCACAGAACTCTCCATACATTTAACTGCACGATCGCTGCTAAGATCACGGAGATTAAAATTACAAATCCAAAGCTTCCATGCAGACTATCTGTAAATTTACCAGTTTGTGTCAGAAATCCAGGTCCAATTGCCGAAGTTGCCATAAGAAATGCCGCACCGATCAAAGCGCTTGCACTTTTTTTGTTATTCTCTTTCTTCATAGTAAATAATTTCCTTTCCTTTTTGTAATAATTAATAATTATAACAAAATTTCTGACGATATGCAACTTTAATGCACTGATTTGACATAGTCTATCATGTATGTGACAGAAATAAAAGAAACACAAATATTTGAAAGCATCCGGTGGCAACTCCGCATTTTTAAGAGCGTTTTTTACAAATCGCTGATCCGTGCCTGTTCCTTTGGAAACTCCCTCGCTGCGAGCCAAAATGCCCGCAGCCACGGTCAGACATCCAACCACAGGCACTGCGAATTTGTAAAAAACGCACTCAAAAAGTGCTCATGTTTGCCACCGGATGCTTTCAAATATTTGTGTTTCTTTTATTTCTGTCACATACAGCTGAAGTCTATTCAAACCACTATGGAGTGTGTATGTTTTACTGTATTGGTATTTATAATAAACATTCTGTCTACCACTACATAAATTGAAAGTCAATAACGTTTAACATGCATCCATCAGCTTGAATTTTTTTATTTTTCTCTAAATACTCGATGACCTTCAACTCATACAATCAAATTTTATTCCTTGACCATTAGCTTTTTTAATTCCCGTCGTTTTTCAATCTCTAATTTTGAGAAGATCCTTGCCACAAGATTTTTCACGTACCCATAAGAATAATGCATAGACTCTGCAATTTCCTTGTTTTCCATTCCTTCTGCGATCGCTATTGCAATCTTCCATTCTGTTGGTGTTAACTGGCTTTTGATCTGCTTGGCATAATCTGATAATTCCATGGATTGTTTGTGCTGTCTCTGCTGATATCGTTCCAAATGCCGTTCAACCCTGGCAAGTAAGATTTCTTTTGCAAATGGCTTTACGATATAATCAACTGCCCCTGCTTTCAAGCCCCTTACTTCATAATCCATTTCTGAAAATCCAGTCAAAAATATGATCGGGATCAGTTCACATCCTGAGATTTTTTTGATTTCTTCTAATGTTTCGTATCCATCCATCTGTGGCATATTAATGTCTAATAAGATCAAATCTGGAATGATATTTTTATTTAACAGATTTAATGCCTGTATTCCACTCTTTGCGACACTGACATTATATTGGTCAGATAAAATCTCTTCTGCTGTCTTTAGAAGCATAAGATCATCATCTATGATCAAAATATGATGCTCTCTCATTCCATTGCCTCCCATCGTTTCATAAGGATTTCTGCTTCATCAAAATCAAGCTGATCGATCCGTATTTCCATCTCTTTCAAGATATTTCTTTCTTCCTCGGATATCTTGCCTTTTCGATAATACTGAATCTGTTCTTTCGCTTCTTTCGCCTGATATCTGGTGATAAATATTTTTAATTTTTCTTTGATTTCTTCTTTACTTTGCTTGTCTTTTTCTTCCTCTTTTTTCTGATCAAACAGAACATTTTTCGTCTGTTCAATAAATTCCCGTGATGCCTTAAATACTCGTCCCCACTCCAATTTAAGCAGATTATATGCAGACATGATGTATTCCATATCCTTTTGTTTCCCTCTATCTTCCATTTCTTTTGCGATCTCATACAAATGAATCGCACCTATCGCTTTTGCATTGCTCTTTAAGGTGTGCATCATCCTTGTGATCTCATCGACTTTCACTTCCTTTTGTGTCATCAACTGCTGCATCTGTCTCATATATTCTTCCTGGTACTCCATAAAGAATTCCATCAGTTTACGATACTGCATAAAGTCTCCATCCAGAAGTCTAAGCCCCTCTTCAATCTTTATATCATTTTCTTTTAGCTGCCCCTTCAGCTGCTTAAATTCTTCATCTTTGATCTTTTGTTCTTCTTTCAGATCCTCACGAATAAATACAAGATCATCTCTCAAATATTTCATCAGCAGGTCTTCTAATTTGCTCCACATCACCGGCTTTGAAAGATACGCACAAAATCCTTCTCTTAAAAATGTCTGTTCAATTCCTTTCGTCACATCAGCAGTTAAAGCGATCACTGGAATATGAAATTGTACATCTTTCTTTAATTCCCTGATCGTATCGATCCCATCCATCTGCGGCATCATATAATCAAGTAATATCAGATCATATATATTTTGCCTGACTTTGTGGACACATTCCTCTCCGCTGGCTGCTGTATCCACAAACACAGCTGTACGCTTCAGAAGTGATCTTGTCACCATGAGATTTTCCGGATTATCATCTACAATTAAAATCTTTGCCTGCGGTGCAACAAATGATCTTCTCTTTCGTTCATCCGTTTCCTTCCATTCAACATTGGAAATCTTCCCATCAGATACCTTCTTCATTGGAAGCTGCACAAAAAAACTGCTTCCTTTGCCGTATACACTTTCTACCCAGATCATACCGTCCATCTGTTCTGCCAGCTGTTTTGCGATCGCAAGTCCTAATCCGGTTCCTTTGATCTTCTTATTTTTCTTAGAGTCTACTCTCATAAATGCATCAAACAAAACGGGTAAATTTTCTTCTTTGATTCCGATTCCTGTGTCTTTTACCTCGAAAATAAGCTTCGTTTCCTCTGCATTTTTACTGACTTTAATATCAATCTGACCTTCTTTAGTGTATTTTACTGCATTATTGATCAGGTTCAAAAGAATCTGTTTGATATGTATCACATCACCGATCAGATACGCTGGCAAGGTCTTATCAAATATCAGATTCATTTTTAACGACTTTTGTTCCGCCTGTTTCTCTGCGATCAACATCACTTCATCAAGTAGCTGCCTGAGTTCATATTTTCCTTCTTCAATCTCCATTTTTCCGGATTCGATCCTTGAAATATCCAGAATATTATTGATCAATGAGATCAGATAACCTCCAGAACGTTCAATGCTTTTTGCATATTGGCGGATTTCTTTGCTTTCACTTTCTCTAAGAATCATCTCGTTCATTCCAAGCATTACATTGATCGGAGTCCGGATCTCATGACTCATATTAGCAAGAAATGCACTCTTTGCCTTGTTCGCTGACTGTGCTTCGATCCTTGCTTCTTCTAAGATCTCTTGTTGTTTGTTGTACATCCGAAAATGCAGATACATCACTGCTGCCACCGAAATACTAGATGCACAAAATCCTATCAACAGATCCATCACAACTTCTTTTTCAGAGGAGAACCATACAACCATCTGCGGATTTTGATAGGCGATCATGATCGTTGCTATATATACGACCATTTCCGTAAATGCTGTAAAAAACATTGCCTTTCCTTCCAACATAAAGACTGTAAATAAGATTCCAAAAATATAAAAAGAGACCATCCCTCCTTTGTAACCGCCGGATTTAAAAAATAAATATGGGAACATCACAAGAAAGATCGTAATGATCGTAACAACATAACAAAACTGATATCTGCCACTTTTGTATGCATAAAACAACAACACGAAAGACAACACTGCAATCCCAAAATTCAATCCTAGAATCACACTATCCTGATTATTCGCATATGATGAAATCCCATTGATCAGACTGATCATTCCACCAACTAATGCAAGCACATTAAATAATCTTACCCGAAATGGAAGGGATAACCGAAACAGTGAATGTTCTCCCTGCAATATCTGACGAAACCATTTTCCCACGAACTTTCCTCCCCTTTCATGATCTTGCTTCTAGTTTATCACGCTCTTTCTTATCTCCCTAGTTACTATCAGTCATCTCTTTTTGGAATGCTGTTCTAAGAAATGCAATACCGCATCATAAACTTTCTCTACATCATCTTCATTTAAGATCTCATGTCTCCGATTTAAAAATAACATTCCACGTACCTGATTATACCCTCGCTTTTTTAAAGTTGTCATTGCCTGTGCATACTGTTTCTTTGAACCAATGCATGGATCATCTGCTCCTGCGATAAACAAGATCGGAAGTGACGGATGTTTTACCTGCCATCCTTTTTTGTTGTAAGTTTCATCCATTAGTAAAAACAGATTTAAAAATCCATTATTACTAAATACGAATCCATCCAATGGATTTTCATCATAAGCTTTTACATTTTCTTTGTTATAACTAATCCAGCCATTTTCGGATTCATCTTCTCCTAATGCCTTTCCATATAAGCCAAATGCCATCTTCTGAAAGAACTTTCCTTTTTTGTGTGCTCCCATTTTACAAGCAGTTTTTGCAAGAAATTCTGCTGCCTTTGCTGCTTTATTTTCACTTGGACTTCCACATACGATCAGAGAGTCCAGCTCATCATCATATTTTTTCAGATAACAACGAACCACCAAGGATCCCATACTATGTCCGAACAAATGATATGGAAGTTCTCCCCCATATCGTTCTTTCATCCATGTTGTTACCTGATGAGCATCTTCTATGATCGCTTTTCCACTGTCATCATAAAAATATCCAAGGTCTGACGCATTTTTGACACTCTTACCATGACCTCTATGATCATGGATCACACTGATATAGCCATTGTTACACAACATTTGCATTAAAGGCTCATAGCGTTCTTTATGTTCTGCCATACCGTGGCAGATCTGTACGATTCCCTTTGGAGATTGTTCTGGTTCCATAAGCAGTACATGTAGTTTTAATCCATCTTGTTTTGATGTCAGGTATACTGTTTTTTTCATTTCAAGTACCTCCGTTCCTATTCTTATTTTTAGTTTAACACAAAATTATGATTATATGGTAAACTAAACTTAATAACTACTAACTCTTTCATGGAGGGATTCATTATGAAAATTAGAATAAAAAAAGTGACTGCATTGCTTCTTTCCTGTATGCTGCTTTTTTCGATCAGCGGCTGTCAGAAGAAACGTACTGCGAAAGAAGTTTTGGAATCAAGTCTTAAACAAAGTTCCAAATTAAAAGATGCTGATTTCAGTGGAGAAGCTTCTTATAAGATTGCAAATAGTGAGGCTTCTTCATCCTCAAACGTTACGATCAAGATGAATTTTGACACAAAACTACAGACTGTTGATAAAGATCAGTTAAAAATGTCTATGACTTCTACCTTAAACATGCTTGGGCAGACTATGGATATGAATATGTATTATTCTGATGGTTATTATTACATGAACACCAATGGAACAAAGCAGAAAATAAAAATGGATATCGCAGGTCTTCAAAAACAGATTCAGTCAACCACAGGTCAGACTTCTTTGCCTGCAAAATATTACAAAGATCTGAAACTTAGTGAAAAGGATGGAAATACCATTCTTAAATACAGTATCAATAATGATGGATTGAATCAATACGTCAAAGATGTTACCTCCCAGATGACAACTGTAACTGGTGGAAGTAATTCCATTAAGATTTCTTCTTTGACCGGTACAAAAACATTGAATGACAAAGATCTTCCTGTGAAAGAATCCATCCAGATGGTTATGGAAAGCGGTGACAATGAGACAGGTTCGATCACTTTAAAAATGAACCTGACTTATCATGATCCTGGAAAATCTGTGACTGTGACCTTACCTGAGGATCTGAATACTTATCAGGAAATTTCAAATTAATAAATTTTATTGCATAGGAAATTCTAATAAAATCCTCAAGCAAACGACGTAAGCATCTTATTCTTTTGAATATAATACTTACGTCGTTGTTTTTTATGATCTTATTTTAACTTGATCTTGATCGTTGCTTTTTTATTACTTCCATCTATTGCCATCGCTGTGATCTTTATAGTCTTTTTCTTTCCCGCTTTCTTTGTCTTTACTTTACCACTTGATGTAACGGTTGCATATCTTGTGTTGTTTGATGTCCAACGAAGTTTTTTATTGGCTCCTTTGCTTGCTTTGACTACAGCTTTTAATTTTACTGTCTTTCCTGCCTTAACACTCTTCTTTCCTTTGATCGTGATCTTCTTTACTTCACCTTTCATAACCCGGATCACAAATGTTTTCCTTTTACCGCTTCCATCTGTTGCTATTGCTGTGATGATAACCTTTTTGCCTGCTGCTTTTTTGTTGATCTTTATGACTCCATTTTTATCTACTGTGGCAAGTTTAGAATTGTTTGTCATCCATTTTACTTTGTCTTTTGGCAGATTAGTTGTCAATTTGATCTTTTTGCCCGGAGCGATCTTGTCAGAGATCGCACTGATCGTGATATTTTTGATCTGCTGATCATTCCTGCCTGTATTGTTCGTTTGATCATCTTTTTTTGTATCTGACGTGTTATTATTTACTGGCACTTTTTCTACGGTAAATTTAACCGTTGGTCTTGTGACGGTCTGGTTTGTTGCATAATGGTTCATGTTGGTTATTGTATGATATTGGTCTTCATCAATAAAATATGTGAGATAGTAAGTTCCTTCTTTTTGTGCTGTGACTTTCTGCGCACCTTTTCCACCACTTAATGTAATATCTCCATTTTCTATTGAATCTCCACTGGCATCTGTTATTTTCCAAGTACCATATTTACTTTGGAAACCGTAATATGGTGCTTCGTTTGCATTCCATCCCTCTAATTTAATCTGTTTTAGAGAAAAACTCTCTCTTTCATTAATCTTCTGCTCATTTCGATCTGCCGCAACTTTTGCAAGTGGTCTTGTTGGAATCAGTTCATCAACTTTACTCTCTGTTGTCAATAGATCTTCTGTATAAGAACCACCTGCTGTACACATTAAAACATTCCGGCTAATGCGGTTGATCGCTTTGTCTGCTGTTTGATCATTCTTAATATTTGTCCAACTGATTCCGTCTTTATCTGTATCTGTAGGATGAAGAACTGCTCTGTTTTTTAAGGAAGCTCTTGCATTACTTCCACTGAATGTTCCTAGCACATATGTTGCTGCAGCATTGTAGCCTACGATCGTTACATCATAATTGATCAGTACTGGACATTTATAATAAGTCACTGCCTTCTGTTTTTTCTGTTGTTGCCTGATATAGGCTGCCGTATATGGTGGTAATGTTATTGTTGCTTCGGACGATGTTTCTGTTGTCTTACTTTCACTTTTCTCATTAGACCATCCATTTTCAATTGCCTGTGATGTATTAAACCCAATAGTCCCTGTAATTTCTCCAAATACACCTAATGCTTTCTTATATTCTACGGACACTGATTCTTCATACGTATATGATTTAGATCCATTTACTGCATTTGTAACTGTATAGTTTACCGCATTTGTTAATGACTGCGTTCCAGAAACTGTCGTTCCACTGTCATTATTGTAGCCTGCCGTATACATTGGACTTTTTTCTTGTTCATCACTGATCTCACGATGATAACTTCCTTCATTCATTGGATAGATTGGTGAAACCTTGAAATTATGGAAGTACATCGTCATTGCTCGAAATTGAACTGTTAAATAGGCATCAAAAACAGGCAAAAGTATCGTTTTATAATAAACAGGACCTTCTTCGTTACTATTTGATAATTGGGATGCTTCTTTTGCTGTTACAAACACTTGCATCTTTTTCCCATTCATAACTTCATAGTTGTTTATTTGATCTATTGCTTTTTTCTGTGCATTTTTCAGACTGTTATCTGTACCTTCAAATATGTTTGGTACTAAAAAAAGATAGTTATCTACCCTACCTTCTGGAAGATCTTTTTTTCCATAAACTGTTAGATTCTTTATATATTTCGTTGGTGTATCATTCGCCCTGGCTCTTTCAAAAAGGCAAGCTCCCAAATACTCCCAGTCATTGACTAACGAACTTGTCGATGTGTTCATCTTGTATTGCTCATCTTGAAATGATGTCTGCAATGCTTTCTGATAATTACTTGTGTTCGTTCCATCTGCAATATTAATATCAGCTTTTCGATAATAAATCTTGCCACTGCCGAGTGCCTGCGTATCTTTATCTTCCAATATTGCTGGAATATCACTTAACGCGTTTATGATCTCATTTTTGCCTGCTGCCTGCACTGTCATTGGTAAAAAACTTGTGATCATCATAACAAGACTTAAACATACCGATATCATTTTATATGTTATCTTCTTGTCTTTTTTCAACTTTTTCATAATACCACTCTCCTTTTCCATAAGATTGCATTTATGCAAATACAAACGTAATTTATACTTTTGACATTTACATTATTTTATAATGTTTTTTTCTTATGAAATAGTGTCTTAGAGTCACGTTTTTTCATCAAAACTCCATAATTAACATGTGACTATCGGTTACTATTTCTCAAATAGTCTTTTTCATAAAATAAAACCAGAGATAATAAGGTATTTTTATGTGAAGGATAATTGTAATAAAAAAGACTGTAAAATAAGTCTGAACCGCTCCCCGTCAAGTAGACAATTGAAAAAATATAAATTTTTCCTGCCAGTAGAAATTTATCTGCTGGCAGTTTTTATGCAGCTTGCAAGTAAATTTCGTGTTTTTCCATTGGCGTTAAAATTCCGAGATTCCTTTGCAAGCGTTTATTGTTGTAGTAATCTATATAATCTTCGATCATTTTTTCGAGAGTATCTCTATCGGTGAATCGTTTTCCATAGTATCGCTCTCTCTTCAGAATTCCCCAAAAGCCTTCCATTGGTCCATTGTCGATACATTTAGCAACTCGCGACATGCTTTGCGTTATTCCAGCATTTACAAGTTTTATATGAAATGTCCTGTTCGTATATTGGAATCCCCTGTCACTGTGAAACAGTGGCTGCGCACCAGGATTTCTAAGTAAAGCATTATCTACCGTATCAAACACCAAAGCATTGTTGTTCTTATCACGAATAACATACGAAACAATCCGTCTATCATATAGATCCAGTATTGCACTTAGATAAACTTTATGCTTTTCCATCCCAATATAATAATGGAATTCTGTCACATCAGTGAGCCATTTTTCATTTGGTGCTTTGGCAGTGAACTCCCGATTAAGTATGTTTTCAGCTATATACTGAGGGTTTGCAGCCTGTCTTGTGCATCCGTTGTTAGAATACTTGATAGTTGATTTTATATTAAGTTTACGGCAAATGCGTAGCACACGTTTATCGTTTACATCAATACCATGATATCGTTCCAGATCATCTCTGATCCTTCGATAGCCTTTATCCGGTGAGTCTGTATGAATCTTTTCTATCTCGTCGGCAATAAACTTATTCTTTTGTTCACTTTTAGGAATTTCTCTGTGTAGCCATTTATAATAAGCTGCTCTAGAAACATTACCAAGTTTACAAAGTGCAGCGATTGGATAATTATGTTCTTTGTGTTCTTCTTTGATTGCCTGATATATATGTTCATGACGGACCAGGCTTAACCCCGCCTCCTCTCTATTTCTTCGAGTTTTTTTAAAAAAGATGCCTCCATTTCAGCACGTTCTTTCTCTGCTTTTAAAATTTTAACTTCAGCACGCAGCTTTTCTAATTCACTCATCTCATCGGGACATTTTCGTTTGCCACGGTTATCTCTTAAAGCTTCCACTCCACCAGCTTCATATTTGACTATATAATTGCGAGCCTGTTGATAGGATACCTGATATTGTTCTGCTGTTTGGGCATAATTACGATCATGTGCGATACAATACTGTACTATTTCAACCCGTTCTTCAAAAGTGGTTTTTCTTCCTTTGGTCATGATAATGCTTCCTCCTGTTCCAGAAGATTTTAATTCTTCATGACCATTATACTTCTTTATCCAAGATTGTAACTTACCTTTTGAACGGATTCCATATTTTTTGCAGATATCATCTTGAGAACCATAGCCTGCTAAATAATCTAAGACTGCTTGCTGTTTCAATTCTTTGGAATATTTTTTATTCCCTTTCAATGTAAATGCATTTGCTCCCATAGATTCATAGTTTCGAATCCATTGTTGGACAGATGCGAGACTTACATCAAACATATGGGCAATTCGTTGTTGGCTTTCTTTTCCATCCAGATATAGATTTACAGCATATATCTTATTCTCAACAGATACTTTTCTTTTAGACATAAAATATGCTCCCTCCTAAGTGACAAGTTTTTATTATTTCACTTGTCTACCTAGAAGGGAGCATATCAGTCTGACTAAAAACTTATTTTACAGTCTTTTTTTATTAATACTTTTGACACTCTCATCTTAATATAAATATTATTTACATAATGCAAGCACTGCCTTCGCTGCCTCTTCATCTGTGATCAGTGTATTAATATATCCGCCTCTCACAGCTCCAAGAATCGCCTCTGCTTTCATCTCAAGTCCTGCAACGCAGATCACATTTTCTGTATTCTTGATATCCTCAATACCAAGACCGATCATCTTATTAACAAACGGTGTTATGACTTCATTTCCTTCCATATCGTAAAAATGTCCTCCGATATGTCCGATCGCACCTTTCTTCTCAAGATTATATAAATCTCTGGTACTTAAATAAGATTTCCAACTCTTATATACGATAGAACCAACACTGGTTAGAACGATATCTGCATTCCTTGCAAGCTCTAAACATCCTTTAATATTCGGCTCTTGTTCAAGACTGTCCCTGACTTCTTCCGAATTCACAAAAAGCGGAGCATAAATATAGTGATACGTTCCACCATATGCATAGGCAAGTTCTTTCGAAAGATCCAAGGAATCTCTCTCTGGAGTCCTTACATTGGCTGCTCCCATGATCGGTACGACTGTGATTGGGATATTCTTACTTGTCTTGACCGCTTTGACAGTATGATACATTGTATTCCCCCATGAAATTCCAAGAATCATATTATCATTTAACAGATTATCTAGATAGTATGCTGCAACTTCACCCAATTTCTGAAGAACCATCGTATTATTTGCTTCTTTGACAGAAATCACTCTCACATCTTTCAACGCAAATCTTCTCATAAATTCCTGTTCCAGCTCTACATTGCGGTCCCATGGCTCTAAAATCTTGATCTCTACGATTCCAAGCTGTCTTGCCTCTTTTAGCATTCTTGAAATCTTAGAACGTGAGGTAAAAAAACGTTCCGCAATCTGATTCTGAGTCATTTCTGCATTATAATAGAGGTTTGCAACACTGGCAAGCATGTTGCGCTTTTCGTTATCGCTAAGTGAATCATATTCCTTCATTGTTTTTCACCTCCCATTCATTATCCAAAGCACTTTTTATTATACCGCATTGCTATATATCAGTCCAGTATACAATCTGTTAATTATCATTCTCAGATTTCCTACAGTTGTAGTTATTTTTCCACTTTATACAATGCGATTTCATCAATTTCTCTGTTTGCAGATAAGATATAATCTTCACCATCATTCGTGTAATGAAGTACATTTGCTGGTCCGATATCACTATCTAAAAGGTCTGCTGTAAATGTTAATTTTTCAGGATCTGTACATCGGAAGAATAACAGATTTCTCTCCCCTTTTCTGTGTCCAATTAAAACACCCTGAGTTCCTGCGATCTCTCCACCCCAGATTCCATGAGCGAATTCAGCATCTTTTTCATAAGTATAGACTTTCTTGAATTCTCCATCCTGTTTCTTGAAAATGCTGATCTTCTCTCCATGGAATGGTGAGATTGTTAACATTTCTAATTCACCATCATTATCAAAGTCTGCAAATGCCATATCACTGCTTGCTTCATCTAAGATCTGTTTGATCTCCCATGTTCCTTCTTCTGATTCTGGTGGTATACATTCAAAGACACCTTCATTTGCTGCAACATAAGATTTTAAAACTCCATCAACTTCTGCTTTGCAGTATCCATGGTTCTTTAATAAACCTTCTTTTAATACTTCAAACTGTAATGGATGTTCTTCATCAACACTACTTAAATCTTCTGGAAGAACGCATACCTGAATCTTTCCTGGGCTTCTCCAGTCTTCTTTGTATTCATGTCCTGATTTTAAAGTACATGCGATCACATAGTTTACTCCATTTCTTGAAATAATATCAAAACGATGCACAAATGGAAGCTCTGCTAGTGTTCTTACTTTCCATTCTCCGTCTTCTGGGTAAGCTAAGATGATCTTTGCTTCTTTGGAATCATTTGGAGAGTAGAATTTATGTGTCGCTAAAAACTGTCCGTCGGAACCAGGGACCTGAACCATTGACATGGTTCCTCCCGGTCCTTCCCAGATTACTTCTTCCTGATTTCCTTCAAGATCATATAAACGGCACTGGTTTACTTTTTCTGCTGCAACAAGCATATGTTTTTTCCCTTTATAAGTTAAAGGAGCTACAGAATAACATTTTTCTAAGTTTCCAATAACTTTCTTTGATACTTTCATTATGCCACCTTCTTCCTATAAGCAAGAACGGAATGGGATGTTCTGTGGTGCTTCAAAGCAGTCTTCGAATCCTCTTCTGTGATGATAGTAGATTTTATCTTTATCTGCAGGATATGTATATTTTCCTCCAACCTGCCAGAAGAATGGATGGAATTTATATTCGTTACGATCTTTCTTGAAGTCGTATAATACTTTGATCTCATCACAGTCAGCCTGGAAGTTTGTCCATACATCCCAGTGAATAGGTACAACAACTTTGCACTGTAAGTTTTCAGCCATACGTAATACATCGATGGATGTCATCTTATCCTGCATACCGATAGGGTTTTCTCCGAAAGATCCGAATGCTACGTCTACATCGTAATCTTTTCCATGTTTTGCAAAATAGATAGAGAAATGAGAATCTCCAGAATGATAGATATTTCCACCTGGTGTCTTAACTAAGTAGTTAACTGCTTTGTCATCCATATCTGTTGGGCATACACCTGTTAATTCTTCTCTGTCTGGACCTGTAGAGTCTGTTGTTACGATACATGTTCTGTCAAAAGAATCTAAAGCAATGATCTCGATATCTTTGATCTTAATGGAATCTCCTGGTTTTACTGTGATACAACGATCTGCTGGAACTCCCCATTTCTGCCATAATTCTACGGATTTTTTAGGTCCGATGAATGGTACTGGAATTTCTTTTCCGTTTTCATCTGTTGTTGTCATTCCACTGTTGATCACGTGTGCTGCCCATTCTGCAGACATATGATCTTGATGATAATGTGTTGCAAGCACTGCATCAACTTTCTTAAATGCAAATGGATCAATTACAAATGGTACATTACGAAGGTTTGGCTGCATTGCACGTCCACCACACATATTTGCCATCTGATGTCCGACTTTCATTTTTCCATCACCATGTGTACGTTTACCATTTCCACACCATAAGTCGATCGTAATGTTTGTGTCAGCTGGTGTTTTAAACCATACACCTGTACATCCAAGCCACCACATTGCCACATTTCCTGGTGCTACTACTTCATTTTCAATATCTTCTACTAACCATGTTCCCCATTCTGGGAATGTGCTTTCAATCCAGCTTTCTCTTGTCATTTCACTAATTTTACTCATAACCTTGATCTCCTTTTCTATCCGAAATCTTCTATCTCTATATCCTATAAGTCATTTCCATAATAAGCATTTTCTCCATGCTTTCTGAAGAAATGTTTGTCCTGTAATACTTGTGGTGCTTCCTCAATATCTTTTTTCAGATGTTCACAGCGGTATGCCATCTTTGCTACTTCTTCCATAACAACTGCATTATGAACTGCTTCTGCTGCGTCTGCTCCCCATGAAAATGGACCATGATTTGTACATAAAACACCTGGTACATAGATTGGATTTTTTCCTTCAAATGTTTCTGCGATCACAATCCCTGTATTCTTTTCATACTCTCCGTTGATCTCATCGGCTGTTAAAGATCGTGCACATGGAATATCTCCGAAGAAATAATCGGCATGTGTTGTTCCATAACATGGAATGCTTCTTCCTGCCTGTGCCCATGAAGTCGCCCAAGGAGAATGTGTATGAACGATTCCACCGACTTCTGGAAATGCTTTGTAAAGTTCGATATGAGTTGGTGTATCAGAGGAAGGATTTAAATCTCCCTCAACTTTTTCCCCATTCAAATCCATGACAACTAACATATCTGGTGTTAGTTTTTCATAGTCAACACCACTTGGCTTAATGACAAACAAACCACGTTCTCTGTCAATCCCACTGACATTTCCCCATGTATAAGTTACCAGTCCTTTTGCCGGTAATTCCATATTCGCTTCGTATACTTGCTGTTTTAATTCATCAAGCATCTTCTTAACTCCTTTCTTACTTTCCTGCATTTCCAAATATTTTCTCTAATTCTTTTCCTACGCCGTCCTGATCATTGCTTCCTGCAATCTGGTCTGCTGCCTCTTTCACGACATCATCTGCATTTTCCATTGCGATTCCAAGTCCAACCAACGTAAGCATCTCAATATCATTTACTTCATCACCAAATGCGATGATATCTTTGATCAAAATACCTAACTTTTGTGCAAGCTTTTTGATCGCTTCTGCTTTGGAAACTCCCCTTGCTTTAACTGCAAGGACTTTTTTCCCAGAGCGAATGGCATCTGCATCCGTTTCTTTTTTTATCACTTCGGCTACTTTGTCTAAATAACTTGTGTCATTATGACTTACAACGATCTTGTAAATGATATGATCATTTACATATTCATTTAAATCATCTACAATCTGCATTGGTATCTCTTCATCTTCCTCTACAGTCTGATTGAATTTCTGATGGATCAGAAATCTTTCATTCTGAGGATCATCGGATACCAGTTCATCTTTTGCAAAGACATAATACTGTAATCCATATTTTTTACAAATTTCAAATGTCGTATGACAGGTTTCACTTCTTAAATGATTTTCACATAAGATTTCTCCGGTCCTAATGTTTCGAATGACAGCTCCATCACACCCAATGACAATATCGACATTTTTTAATTGTTTTGTGTATGCTCTCGTCATAACATCTGATCGTCCTGTTGCCATAACAAAGGTTATATTTTGATCTTTTAGGTTTTGAATTGCCTTTACATTGGCCTCTGAAACCTGTTTTTTATTGTTTAATAATGTTCCATCAAGATCGGTCACTACCATTCGATACATGATTTCCTCCTTATGCAGGTACTTTGATCCCTGCCTGTTCCATCTTATCTTCTACAAATAAGCGTGCCTGCCTGATTGTTTCAACTGCTTCTTCCATTGTTTGTTTCTTTGTGTTATCTGCCCACATTTCGATCAAGAACATTCCTGTGTAATTTAAATCTTTTAATTTTTTAAAAATGTCTGTAAATCTTACGGTTCCTTCTCCAAATGGAACACATTTAAATACTCCAGGGTTTGTCTCTTTGACATGGATCGCTACCGTTTCACTGATTCCAAGTTCAAATTCACTCTCAACGTCCGCTGAAAACTGCGTCAGATTTCCCATATCTGGATAAATCTTAAAATATGGAGAACGGATTTCTTTGATATAGTGCATTGCACGAAGAATCGTTCCAACAAATGGCGTATCCATGATTTCCATTGCAAGGATCACTCCTGCGTGGCTTGCCATCTCGACTGATTTTTTCATTCCCTCTAAGAATAAAGCTTTTGTTTCTTCATCAGATTCTTCATAATATACATCATAAGTTGCAAGCTGGATTACTCTGACTCCTAACTTCTGTGCTAAGATGATTCCTTTTTCCATGATCTCAAATGCTTTATCTCTTATTTCTTTGTTCTTACTTCCAAATGGGAATCTTCTATGACCACTTAAACACATGCTTGGAATGATGATCCCTGTCTCTTTCATATAGGAACGGATTTCTTCGATCTGTTCATCACTCCAGTCAAGTCTTGCTAATCTCTCATCAGATTCGTCAACGGAAATCTCGATATAATCAAATCCTGCCTGCTTTGCTGCCTGCATTTTTTCAAGCCATGTGAAATCATTTGGAAGAGCTTTTTCATATATCCCTAATGGCCTTTTTTTGATATCGTACATCTATCTCACCCCGATTTATTCTGCAGGCATATCTAATGCTTCTCTGATCTTTGCTTCGATTTCTTTTTCTGATAATAAATTTTTAAGTCCAATGACTTTTGTATCTTTTCCTGTTCTAAACTGTGATGTAAATGTTTCAGATACAAAGATCATATCGTAATTGTTTGCTACACCTTTTGCTTCTCCAACACTCATATGTCCGATTTCTGCATCAATTCCTAATCTTTTGAATACTTTGTTGATCTTCATTTTGATCATCTGGCTTGATCCCATTCCATTTCCACATGCTGCGATTGCTTTGATTTTCATAATAAATACCTCCTGAATTTTGGCTGATTGATTGTTTTATTAAAAATTGATTTGATATTGCTTTTTAGTACTCGTCGTCTTCCTGACCTACTGTGAAATACTTTTCTTTATCAGATTTCGCATACTGAATCTGAGGAATAACTAACATTGCGATAACACAAAGGATAACTCCAGGTACCTTTAAATACTTAACAATATAAGATACTGCAAGGAAGATTGTTGAGAAGTCGAAGTTTCCATGCCATCCACCGAATGCTACTAACTGTAAAACATAAGCACAAACAGCTCCTCCTAATACCTGAATGATTCCACTGATAAACGGTAAGATCATTGCTGCTTTAACTCCACCTCTGTGGTTTGCATATACTGCGATACTTGCGTTATCAAAGAATAATGGTACGAATCCTGCGATGATCATAACTGGTGAATGGAAGATCAAAAGTCCTGCGATTGCTAAGAACTGTCCAAGTGCTCCACAGAAGAAACCTACTGTTACTGCGTTTGCTGGTGCAAATCCATAAGCTACCGCACAGTCTACTGCTGGGATTGCTCCTGGAAGCAGTTTGTCTGAAATACCTTTGAATGATTCTGTAAGTTCTGCAACGAACATACGAACACCTGCCTGTAATACGTTTAAGTAAACAGTAAAGCTTAATGCTTTAGAGAAAATATAGAATCCAAATGCTGTTGTCTGTGAGAATGTGTCATCTAAACTTCTCATGAAATCTTCCCCAAGTACTAACATGATGATTCCAAAGAATATAAACATTAATACGGATGTAGATACTACATTGTCACTAAACATCTGTAAGAATCCTGGAAGTTTGATATTTTCAATAGAATCTTCTTTTTTACCGATCTTTGGTGCGATCTTGTCTGCTAACCAGATTGCAAACATCTGCTGATGTCCGATCGCAAATCCACCTTCACCGTCTGTTAAACGATCTGTTGGTTCAACTGTTAAGTTAGAAAATACTGCCTGGTATGTACCTACTAAGATTCCGACTGCTACAGCTCCCCAAATATTACGAAGTCCTGGGATAAATAAGAATACGATCCATGTTACGGTTGTTGCCTGCTGTACCATGATATGTCCAGTTAACAATAAGGTACGAAGTTTTGTGAATTTACGGAAGATCAATAAGATGATGTTCCAGATAAATGCAAGTAACAATGATGTCATAGTCCATGCTGCGGATAATCCGATATTTTCAAGTGCTGCATTTACTGCATTCAATCCAAAATACGGGTCAATAACTACCGCATTTAAATGAAACTTCTGGTTTAATCCTGCAAGGATTGGTCGGAATGTGTTGATCAATCCAGCTGAACCTACATTTAAGATCATATAACCTACAACTGCTTTTAAGAAACCTGCTAATGTTTCATACCATTTTCTTCCTAATAAGATGTATCCAACTAAGACGATCAGTCCTACGAAGAACTCCGCTTTCGTCAAAATATTGTTCGATACAAATGTAAATACTGTGTTTAATATTTCCATCCTCTTTCTCCCTTCTTACTCTTCTGGTTCAAATTCATTGATCGCTTTGGCAACTTCCTCAGCTGATTTTGCGTTTTTAATGAATTCAATGTTCTCTTCATCTGAAATAAACTCAGCCATGGACTGAAGTTTCTGCAGATGAGATGTGTCGTCAGTTGCTGCCAGAGTAAGAACAATGTCTACTGGATCATTATCACAGTCAAAACAGACTGGCTTGCTTAATGTAATCAAACTTAATCCTGTTTTATTTACACTCACATCTGGTCTTGAATGAGATAATGCAAGTCCTGGAATGATAACGATATATGGTCCGTTTTCTTCCACACATTTGATCGTCAGATCAATGTAATCTTTTGTAATATAATCGCTATCTACTAAGAGCTGTCCTGATTTGACCATGGAATCTCTCCAGTCAGATGCGTCTACATTCAACTTAATGTTTCTTGCTTCGATTACTTCACTCATTTGGTTCCTCCTAATTCATTCTCCATATTTTCTATGTTGCTTTTATGTGCATCTCCTTAAGTTGTTTACATCTTATCATTCGCTGCACATACGCGCAACAAATTCTCAATCTTTGCACATATGTGCAAAATAAATATTTTAGATTGACATTTACAAATATATTGTTCTTCCATAAATACAATCCATATGCACACAAGTGCAAACCCATACATTTTGTTTAAAATGTACAAAAAAAGAGACAACTCATAAATTACTCCTATGAGTTGCCCCTTTTACAGTGGTTCAGTTTTTTATAAATATTCTTGTTTATTCCTAATATATTTTTTGGTATAAATGGTTCATATCTGCTCGAAGTTCCTGATATTTCTCAATATTTTTTTCAACAGGTTCATAAATCTGTAATGAATTATTCCTACCTGCCCGTTCTAGAGCTTCCTTATGATCTGATACTTTCCCACTTTCCACCATTGTGCTTGTCCATGCTCCAATGATTCCTGCTTCCCTATGCTGATACTGGACCAATTTTCTTCCATAGACATCTGCCTGAATCTGATTAAATTCATGGCTGTTGCTCAAGCCACCGCCAATCTGAATCTGCTCTACCTTGCCAATCTGACCTTCCACAATATCTAAATTATTGCGGATCTCATAAGCGATTCCTTCCAACAAAGCTCTCGCCATATCGCCTCTTGTCGTACTCAGCGTTACATTTGTAAATGATGCAGTTGCTTTTGGATTCCACTGTGGTGTTGCCCTTCCCTGAAAAAATGGAAGAAGCATACATCCATTAGCCCCTGGGGGAGACTGTGCGATTTCCTGATCGATCTTTTGATAGACATCTCCCTTCACTTCTTTATAAAAATTATTGCAAAACCAGTCAAATGCCGCACTGCATGTTAAGATACTTGCTTCTACAATATATTTTCTTTTTACTGCGGAATAATTAATGATCGGATTACCCAGAAGCACAATTGGTACCTTCTCTGTGATCCCTATGATAAATGCACCCGTTCCACTTGTAACCTCCATGTCACCTTCTTCATAAATTCCCATCCCAAGCGCACTGCACTGCTGATCACCACCAGCCGAATAGACTGGAATTCCCGTCTTAAGTCTTGTACTTGCCGCAAATTTCTCATTTGTATATCCATGAAGTTCTCCTGGATCGATCAGATCACAAAGCTTATTCTTCTCGATTCCAAAGATATCAAGAAGCACGCTGTCCCACCGCCCGGTTCTTAAATTCATCAAATGAGACCGGCTAGCATAAGTACGATCAAGTTTTCTCTGCCCTGTCATATGATATAACAAATAATCTGCAACAACAAAAATCCTGTCTGCTTTCTTATAAATCTCCGGTTGTGTCTCTTTAAGCCATGCCATCTTACTCCCTGAAAATACAGGATTCACCATTGTACCGCTTTTTCTGATGATCTGTCCATTCATCGCAGAAAGCCTCGTACAAACTTCAATATTCCTTTTATCCTGCCACATCACAGCATCACATAATGGATCTCCTTTATGATCAACTGGTATGATCGATGTTCTTTGTGCCGTCAAAGAAATCATCTCTACTTCTTCGTTCTGATCCTTACACCAGTCACCCACATCTCTTGCTATATCATATAATGCTTTTCTCCATATTTCTGGATCCTGCGTTACCTTGACTGAAGAATAAAAGGTTGGATGATATTTTCTGTGAAACTGGCATAAAATCTCTGCCTTATCGTTTAGCAATGCACCTCTCATACTCGAGGTTCCTACATCAAAAACAAGGATTCCCATACCTAGATCCCCTTTCTTTTTAATGCACAAGTCCACCCATCTTAAATGATTCGATCAAAAGTTCTAATGTCTTTGGATCGCACTGGCGGTATTTGAAATAATATAGCAGCATTTCTGTATATTCTACTAATTTTTCCGCATAAGCTTCCTGTACAAAATGTTTCGTTCCACACATCAGACATTCATTTATGAGCAGATATGCAGCAAAACGTTCATTGATAAAAATATCTCTCTCTTCTTCGGAATAATCCCGAAACTGAATTGGTTTTCTCCGAACGATCCAGGAAATCGTGTATGCAAACAGCTTCTCTGTGCGGATCCTCTCAATACTATGAAATTCCTTTAACCGCATCACATCCATAAAATAATCAAGGATCACCTGCATTAAAATTCTTTCATTGCAGTAAGCTGTCTCAAAAAATCCTGCCATTTCAATAAATTCCATCGCTGTCTTCTGCAGTTCCTCAAACCGTTCACGGAATTTATCGACACCGACCTCATCGATCAGCTCTCTGTAATTTTCCATCTCAAATAAATTGTGTTCTATCATTCTTGCCCCTTTATCATCTTTAACAATTGTAATTCATCCAGTTGCTGTTTATGATTCACGATCAGATTACTTACATCCGATTCTAAATGATATCTTGCCTTCGAAAAATATTCTGCCTGTGCAGCTCCACTAAATCCTGCGGAAGAATTCGGCAGTTTATCAATCTTATGTTCTCCAGCAATGATCTCCTCTACTAATCGTTCGATCCGTTGTCTTTCTTCTGCGAATCCGTCGTCATATCTCTCCATCTGGTTTATCCCTTTCTTAAGATCATCCGATTCATATAACTTTGAGCATCGATCACTCCGTCATTGGCTCTTGGAATCTGTTCTTGTTCTCTCTTATGCGGTTCTTTTGACATTCTTTGCAAGTCACTGTAGCTGTCTTGTGCAAAATATTTCTCAATGTCAAGCCAGCCTGCTTCTCCAAACTGAAAACATGTCGAAATGATCTCATCCACAGAATTCAACAATTCTGCCACAACACTTGTATACCGCTTTAGAAAATGATTATTCTCACGATATGGGTACTTTACATAATGGTCAAATTCTGCGTATACTTCTTCAGCGATCGTTCGTACCTGTACTTCAAAATAATAATCCCCATATTTAAAAATATAATGCTGTGAACGATATCCCTTATCTGTATATTCTTTATGAATCGTATAATTAAAAATGTCACGATCCCCATAACGGATATAAGCCCTTGGCATCTCCGCCATATGCATATCATATCTGGAATCTTCATCAACTTTCAGCAAAAAGTCATGTACCGTACGCCATTCTTCTTTTGATAAGATCAAAATTCGGATACCCATAAGATCACGCACGATCCTCAGATAATTCCGTTCATTAATATTTTTATATTTCTGACGTTTTTCAACTCCAACTTTCCGTATGATCTTCTCAATCAAATGCTCTGGATCCTTACATCGGTTATGAATTGAATGTACATGAAAATCTATTACTTTTGATATCTCATCCTGTAAACGATCTGCAATCTTTTTCATCTCTGGTAAACGTCTCGTATAATCCTCATAAATCTTCTCAAGCGTATCCCAGGAAAGTCCAGAATCCTCAAATGCTTCCTGTACTTTGTATGTGTTAAAAAATTTCTCCTGATCCAGCATGAGGAATCACCTCTTTTCACTTTTATATTTATTTCTCTACAATCTTATATTTCTCTAATAATTTGACACGTTCCATCCCAATCTGTGCACTGCTTTTTTCTCCTGTATTGATCACATCTGTGTTACGATGAGTTAAGTATTTAAATATCCTGTGTAAATACGCCACTGGCAGTAAAAACGGATAGTTCCTTGAATATGGATAGTTCGTCTTGATATATTCCTTCCCTGGAAATAAAGAAGCCAGGATCCCGGAAGCTGCATTGACTGATTCATTCTCTGCTGCATTCAACGTAATATTTGCACTATGTACACGATTCATATCATTTTGTCCAAAAATACCACCATCTAACATATCATCCAATAATGCTGTGCAGTCAATTTCTACATCAGATGGTTTTGAAAGCCCTAGCTCCTCCCAAGTAAATCCAAGATAGCAGACTCCAATATCCAATACATTCATAGCAAAAGAATCCATATGATATTCTTTCATGATATTCCTGATCTCATGAAAGTCTAACTGATCGTGGTATTTCTTCGCAAAGTATAATAGATCACATGCCTGTCTGACTCCAAATCCACTATGAAGAAAATGTTTCAGACTGTGGCATACAAGATATAAAAAATGCTGTTTTGGATTCAGCGTCAATACTTTACTCCCTTGAATATCTGTTTCCATACAGGTATCAAATGCATCTTCAAATAATTGATTAAAATGCCCATACGCTCCGGATTCCTGAGGAAACAGATCCATATGCAGTTCAAAATATAATCCATTTCTTGGATTCTGATATGGAACTTCCTGATAAACTTTATCCTTGATCAGTTCTTCTCTCATAAATCCCTCTGCCTGCAAAAATTCATCCATCTTCCCAAACTGATCTCTTGGGATATAAAGATCTTCATCATTGGATGTTCGAAGATCTGGATTCGGATATAGATCTCTGCAAACAATTCCTTTCACGATCAATGGAGTCAATCCATTCTGACGCATTTTATCAAACAACATCAAAAACAGAATACTTTTTCTTGCCTGATTTCCTGCCTGATCGATCGTATCTCCCTTCCAGAACTGCTGAAACCCTGGATCACTATTTTGAAATGATTCATTTGAAAAAATCTGCTGATAGATCATCGGTGCCAGTTGCTGTTTCTGACTAATATCATAGATTTTCTCCCAGTCTTGTGTAGAAAGTCCCTCTATCATATCACAGGAAGTCTGCGTCATAGCACTTCTTAATATATCTATAAATACATTGGTTAAGTTCATCTTCACATGCTCCTTTATTCTAAAATATCCAAAAGCAGATTCTCTAAAGTATCTACTGCCGCTTCTTCCATGTTACATCCATACTCAAACACCGGGATCTGAGCCGCGAAATCTTCTGTAAGATTCCATATTTTCTCCACAAACTGCGGATTCCATCCATTCACTGTGATCTGACTGATCATTGCCTTGATCGCATCAAAATAACGAAGTCTCCTTCCATCATTCTCCTCTGCTTGTCCAAGAAAAATGACTGCTTTCACAGGATAAGCTTCATTATAACAAATCTCTGAAGAACCACAGATCGGCCATCCAAGAGACATCCATCTGCCATTCTCTTTTTTTAATAAAGTTCTATCACCATTGATAACTCTTGCCTTCCGATACTTCGTCCACAATCCTGCCTGCGTTGACTTACCAATTCCACTTGGTCCGCTAAATAAGATCACTCCTGATTTCACTTTGAGTACAGAACAATGCAATACCATCGCATCCTTTGCCAACATTCTTTTTTCCATCGCAAAAAGAGATACAAAGACTGTATCAACATTTATCATATGCACAAATTCTCGTTTTAAGTACAATTTTACCTGATTTTGTGAAATTTCTTCATATTGTCCGTAGGATTCTTCCATTCCCATAAAATTCATCCGGCGGTATTCCAAATTGTCTTTCTTATATACTTTCAGATCAATTCTTTGTGATACACATTCCCCATCCAACTCTGGTAATTTATCCACAACCTCAAGGAAATATTCCACTTGTACTTCTTCATCGGTATCAATCACAAATTTTTTAAAATTCTCTGGAATTTCTAACGATTCTTCCATATGAATTCCAAAAATAAAATCTGCAATCTGATATTTCTTCATCCTCTCACCTCTTTGCTTTAACGTTTTTCAAGTCGGATCACTACAATCTCTGGAATATTGTGAAATCTTGGTAGTTTTTCCTTATCACTTCCAAGTCCTCTTGTAATGATCATATGATTCACTGTCTTAAAATGATGGATTCCATCCGTATATTCAGGAAACCATCCCTGATCTCCTCCGTAAAGACCTCCTTTACCTGGAATTCTTACCTGTCCACCATGTACATGCCCACTGACTACCAGATCGATCTTCCATGTATCTGCTGCCTGCCCAAAAACAAAACTATCTGGTCTGTGAGACAACATGATCTTAAATGCATCTGTGTTCTCATAATCCATCAAAAAATCTCTTACTTTGGACGGAATATTTTTCTTAACCATATTTCCAGCCCCATCTACTGCAAATGCATACTCATAAAGGCCTCCGATCCGAATCTTGTTGCTTCTTACCTTTATATCCTCATATTCTTTCTCTACAACCTTCGCACCTGCTTTCTGTAACTTCTGATATAGATTCTTATCCCTGCGCTGTCTATACGCAATCTCATGATTCCCCAATGCGTAATATACAGGTGCTGTTTTTTTCAATGCACTTATAAGTTCTACTGCTGTCTGTGCATTCTTCCCATCTTCATTCAACATATCTCCATCCATCAAGATAAGATCTGGATCTTGTTTTTGAATTTTATCCACTAAGCGCTTATTCTTACTTCCAAACTGACTATTATGAAGATCCGATATTAATACGATCTTGGTCGTTTCCTTGATCTTATCAGACTTAATCTTGTAATCCGTAACAGTCAGACATTTATAAGATATGATAATTTCTACCGCTATCAATATAGCAAAAATGGCAAATATCATTGCTGCGATCCTTACTGATTTCTTCAATCTTCTCTCACCACTTTCAAAAAATGTGCTATTTATATTATAACATTGTCCAGTCTCTGCTCACAAGTCTATAGATAAATTTCTCACACAAATCCACTGCCTTTCTGTTGTTCAAAAAACTTTCTTAAGTTTTTATGATGAAATATAGTATCCATTGAATTTATATAAAAAGATGTTAAAATATGTGTTTAGTGAGATTATTTGATTTTCATGTCATTATTTTAGTTTAAAGAAGGGGTTATATATGTCACAATCACAATATTACGTTACACATTATTTTAATGCACAAAATGCCGGCAGCTTCATGGCTGTTTCTTTGATCGGCCTGATTGTTGTCCTTGCCATCGTTTTACTTACCGCAAAGCTTCAAAAACATTATAAGATCAATATTGAAAATCCAACAGAAGCTGAACTTGCACAAATTGAACAAACACATAAAACAAAAGTTATCAGCTGGATCGAAAGCTTTTATGAAATGGTATTTTCAAGCACCTCCGTACTGATCTTCCTTTCTCTTTATTATGTTCTCGACGAAAGGATCCCTCAGGCGGCTTATTTCTGGAATAAATATCAAGATATTTTGTTGATGGTATTTCTAGTATGTTCTGTATTTTTAACATTCTGGTTCGACCGGATCTTTGTTCATCTGAAAACGATCTCATCCGAACAAAAAGCCTCCGTACGACTGATCTCTGCCTTTTATATCATTCTGATCTTGTTGTACATAAAATTTATTTATAACGATTCAAATTATGATTCTTTGATCTTTTATTTTGTAATGCTGGCGATCGGTCGTTTTGTCTATTTCGATTCAACACTTGATTACATCAAGCAATCTTTGAAAAGTGTCGTGAAATACCTGCCTTTGCTGGTTTTAATGGGCGCTTATTCTGGATTTATCTGTTGGTATGGATTTTCTTCTGATTTCTTGTTAAAGTCAAATGGCGTGATCGTTAGTACACTGTTGGCGCATTTGTTTATGGATGTGGCGATATTTGTATTGGATAAGATACGCGTTGTGCAATTCATAGGGAAATTTTAAGTTGTATGAGTTGAAGATCGTCGCGTATTTAGAGAAAAAATGAAAGATAGCCTGTGAGCAACACGAATTCCATTGACGGAGTTTTGACAGAACGCTTATCCGCTGGATCTCCTGCGATAACTCGCGTTGAAAGTTACTGAAACCAGTAGTCTTTGACGCTCAAGCAATCGCCCGATCCAGCTGCGATTCTATCAAAACTCCTATGGAATTCGATCGTTGCTCACAGGCTATCTTTCATTTTTTCTCTAAATACCTGAAGACTTTCAATCATAAAATCAAGAAAATTCAAGCAACTGTATATTGAACAATGTTGGTTATGAATTATAATTTTAACTGATAGAAGTTCCAAGGCTGTCTATTAACGAATACAAAATTATTAACCAATATCATTTAACATGCACACTATGTAGTGATTTGAATCACGTAAATTATTTGAATATTATAAAAAGAGATCATGTGTCTGCAACCGTACGGACACGTCTGCACTTAGCGAGTGGATGGTCGTTAGACCATTCAGGAGCTTAGTACAGTTACGTGGAAGTCCGAACGCGAGTGGGTTGCAGACACATGATCTCTTTTTATAATATTCCACCAATAATTTCCGTCATTCAATCACAATTTATCTTTCATCAATTGGTGTATATTCTCTATGTGGCGCCACAGCTTTATAAGCCGGACGAATAATACGATTACCGTTCATCAACTCTTCCATTCGATGTGCTGACCATCCTACGATACGTGCGATCGCAAATAATGGTGTATATAACTGATGTGGTAATCCTAACATGCTGTAGATAAATCCACTGTAGAAGTCGATGTTTGCGCTGACTCCTTTGTAGATCTTTCTCTTCTCACCAATGACCTGTTTGGCAAGACGTTCTACCGTTGCATACAATTGATATTCTTCTTCTTTTCCTTTTTCTTCAGAAAGCTGTTTTACGAAGCGTGAAAGAATCTTGGAACGTGGATCTGATAATGAATATACTGCATGTCCCATACCATAGATCAATCCTGCTTTGTCGAATGCTTCTTTATTCAGCAGTTTTAATAAATATTCACGAATTTCTTCTTCATTGGACCAGTCTTTGACATTGGCTTTTAGATCATCGAACATCTGTACGACTTTAATGTTTGCTCCACCATGTTTTGGACCTTTCAATGAGCAAAGGGCTGCTGCGATCGCTGAATATGTATCTGTTCCTGAAGATGATACAACGTGTGTTGTGAACGTAGAGTTGTTACCTCCACCATGCTCTGCATGAAGCACTAACGCCATATCTAGTAATTTTGCTTCCAGTTTTGTATATTTGCTGTCTGGTCTTAACAGATGAAGGATATTCTCTGCTGTAGAAAGTTCTGGATCTGGAAGATGAATGAATAAACTTTCTCCTCTCTCATAATGATTGTATGCCTGATATGCATATACAGAAAGTACAGGGAATAATGCGATCAGCTGAATGCACTGACGCAGTACATTTGGCAGTGAAATATCACTTGCATTGTCATCATATGAAAATAATGTTAAGACGCTTCGTGCTAATGTATTCATCATGTCACAGCTTGGTGCTTTCATGATGATATCTCTTACAAAGTTTGTAGGAAGCTGTCTGTATTCTCCAAGCATTCCTTCAAACTGTTTTAACTGGTCCTTTTTAGGGAGTTCTCCAAACAACAGTAAGTATGCTGTTTCTTCAAATCCAAAACGATCTTCTTCGATAAATCCCTTTACGATATCCTCGATATCAATTCCGCGGTAATATAATTTACCTTCACATGGCACGATTTCACGGTCGATCATTGTATAAGCATTGATCATGGAAATGTCAGTTAATCCTGCAAGGACACCTTCACCATTACGTTTACGAAGACCTCTTTTTACATCATATTTTGCAAACAACTCTTCATCAATCTTCTTATTACATTTCTTAGCCAGTTCTTTGATCTCAGGGGTTACCTCTGAAAACTTATTCGGCATATCTTTAACCATCGTTTTTTCTCCCTTCTAACAATTGCTATCATTTCTAGTTTACATCATGGTATTTTCCAAGGAATTCTCTTGTTCTTTCATTATCAGAACTGAATACCTCATCTGGAGATGCATCTTCAATGATGACTCCTTTATCCATAAAAATGATCCTGTCTGAAATTTCTTTTGCAAAAGCCATCTCGTGTGTGACGATCACCATCGTGATATTTAGATCTGTCAGTGATTTGATGACTTTTAATACTTCTCCAGTAAGCTCTGGATCAAGTGCAGAAGTCGGTTCATCAAAGAATAAGATCTTTGGTTCCAAGGCTAATGCTCTTGCGATCGATACTCGCTGTGACTGTCCACCAGATAATTCACATGGATAAGCATCCGCCTTTGTCTCAAGACCTAATTTCTTTAACAGCTCCCTTGCCTTCTCTTCTGCCTGTTTCTTAGGTACTCCTGCAACACATACAGGGGCTTCCATTACATTTCTTAGAACACTATAGTGTGGAAACAGGTTAAAGTTCTGAAATACAAATCCTGTTTCCATTAAAATTTCTTTCAAAATATCTTTGCCTGCGTAGACTGGTGCTCCATTCTTTGTCTCAACCAGTGTCTTTCCATCGATCGTGATCGTTCCGGATGTGATCGTCTCTAACTGATTCATACAACGCAGTAATGTTGATTTTCCTGATCCTGATGATCCAATGATCGAAATGATCTCGCCGTCATTGATGTTGAAGGAAATGTTTTTCAATACGGTAAGATCTCCGAATTTCTTCTCTAAGTTTTTAACGGATAAAATACTCATCTTCTTTCCTCCCTAACGATAATAGTTCATTCTTTTCTCAATGACTGAGAATACTTTTGATACAATGGCATTCATGATCAAGTAGAAAATACCTGCTACAACAAGGTAAATCATTCCACGGCTTCGTGCCATCTGGTTTGTTGCCACAACGTAAATCTCCATAACACCAATAACATGAGCTAAGGATGTATCCTTAACCAATGTCATACACTCACTTCCAAGGGATGGTGTGATGATCTTTACAACCTGAGGTAAAATGATCTTAAAGAATGTCTGTGATCTGTTAAATCCTAATACTTTCGCTGCTTCATACTGACCTTTTGGAATTGCCTGAATACCACTTCGATAAATCTCAGCAAAATATGCTGCGTAATTTAAAGAAAAACCGATAACCGCCGCTGTCATACGATCAAGGCTTAATCCTGCGATATAATATAATCCAAAATAGAATCCATATAACTGCAGGATCAGTGGTGTTCCTCTCATGATCAATAGGAAAAATCGAATTGGCATCTGAATGATCAGAAGCTTTGACATTCTTCCTTTAGCAATTATCATACCAAGAATCAGTCCAAAAATCAAAGTCAGAAAGAATAAGATCAATGTAGATTGCAGACCATTTTCAATTAATAACTTTACGATTTCTGGAAAACTTTGTGTTCCATCCATAATTTTCTACTCCTATATTACTTATTTTTATCTATATTTATAAGGGACGGGTTATTCCTTTATAATATCTTTATAAACGGAAAAAGGGCTTTAGCACGTAAGCCCTTTCTTCCTTAAAATTTATTTCTTTAATTATTTGATTGTTGTGATGTCTTCATCAAACCATTTTTCGCTTATCTTCTTTAATGTACCATCTTTTGCCATTGCTTTTAACTGTTTTACAACTTCGTTGCAAAGTGCTTTGTCATCTTTTCTGAATCCAATGACATATTTTTCTTTTGCTACACTGTCTTCTAATACTTTATATTTACCAGCATCTTTCTTTGTGTAGTATTTTGCAACAACTTCATCCATAACAGCCGCATCTAATCCGTGTCCTAAATCATTTAGAATCTGAACATTGTCTGCTAACAGTTTGATCTTTGAATTCTTTAATTCTTTTACACTATCTGCTGCATCAGCTGCTGTAGATCCTGACTGAATTCCAACTTCTGTATCTTTTGTAATGTCTTTTAAAGATTTGATCTTACTGTTTGCTGGTACAATCAGTACCTGATGGTTATCCATGTAAGATTCTGAACATAACATTTCTTTTGCTCTGGCTTTGCTGTATGTAACACCATTCCATAAACAGTCAACTTTCTCTGTATTAAGTTCCTGTTCTTTGGAATTCCAGTTGATTGGCTGTAATTTTAATTTGATTCCCATTCTCTTTGTTACTTCTTTTGCAAGATCGATATCAAATCCTACAATATTATCTTTCTTATCTGTAAATCCCATTGGTGGAAAGGATGAATCAAGTCCAAGAACTAATTCTTTCTTAGACTGTACATCTTTCAATGAGTTATCTGCCTTCTTCTTTTCTTCTTTCTTACCGCATCCTACGAGCATAGATGCTGCAAGTGCGACTGTTAATAACCCGACTAAAAACTTTTTCATAACTTTATCGCTCCTTTATATATTTTATTCAATCAGCACACTACCATGCTAAAGTGTTTGTTTTATAATAGCAAAGTTCTCTTGCTTTGTCAAACCTTATCCTCTGTTTTTTGTTACATTTCTATTACATATTTATTGAGTTTCCATGAATCTTGTGCTATTCTAGAAGAGTATAAAAGGAGGAGTATCAATGTATTATAAAAAAATACTTGCTGCAGCATTAACTGTTTCATGTATCGGTGGTATCGTACCTGCAAACTCTGTACAGGCAGCAAGTCTTAAGATCCGCTACAGCGGCAAAACACGTTACTATAAAGGAAAACAATTACATGTCAGCTATGCAAATAAGAACCTGTCTTCTAAATATGTTGGCATTCAGATCAATAAAGTCAATATGATCCCTTATTATGACTATCTTGTAAAGCAGGGTCCGAAAGTCAAACGTACTTACTCTAAGAGTAGTGGAAAACTGATCCTTAAGAATGGCGATGACACACTGACAGCTTATGTAGGAAAACGTACATACTATTTAAATGGGGTAAAGAAAACTTTCAGCGTTGCCCCTACAAAGGTAAAATATTATAAGACAAAGAAGACTATCATCTTAATTCCTGCTAATGCGATCGTCAAAGGACTGGGATTAAATTATAAGTATAGTTCTTCTTCAAAAAGGATCTATATCACACAGCCTGTCATTCCTTCAGATTCAACAACACAGGTCCCAACACAGCCAAGTGGTTCTGTGCAGTATACAAATTACAATAAGAGTTTATCAGCTTATGTAACTGCAGAGAAAAAACAACATCCAACTTACGGTGGCAAGAGCATCAGTACATCAACTTACACAAGCTATATCGATCCATCAAAGGATACAACAAATAATTTTCAGTTCTTAACACTGGATACATACCGTGAAGTTGATCCAACTGCATATAACAACTTATTAAATAGTAAATTAAAATCAAACAGTGTCTTAAGAAATAAAGGAAATGTCTTGATCGCTGCTGCAAAACAGTATAATATCGATCCTGTATATTTACTATGCCAGACAATTCTTGAAACTGGATATGGTACAAGCACCTTATCTCAGGGAAAAGCGATCACAACCGTTGTTTCTGGAAGTTCTGTTGTAAGAGATAGTTCTGGAAATGTCACAGGATTTAAGACTGTCAATGGAAAATATATAACATCCACAATTTCTAAGAAGATGGTGTACAACCTCTACGGAATCAAAGCCTATGATAGTAATCCTCAGCTTTGCGGATTCAGCTATGCATATTATCAAGGCTGGACAAGTGTCGATGCAGCAATTTATGGTGCCGCTAAGTATGTAAGCCAAGACTATATCCATAATCAGACTTATCATCAAAATACACTTTATAAATTCCGTTACAACCCAAATATCAATTATCTATGGCACGAATACGCAACAGATCCATCCTATGCAAAACAGATCGCTACGATCATGTATAGTCAGTTCCGTAGTGTTTATAGATCAGATGTGTCATTTACATATGATAAACCACACTTCAATTAGATTTTTAATTGTATGAGTTGAAGGTCATCGAGTATTTAGAGAAAAAATGAAAGATAGCATGTGTGCAACACGAATTCCATTGACGGAGTTTTGACGGAACGCTTATCCGCTGGATCTCCTGCGATAACTCGCGTTGAAAGCTACTAAAACCAGTAGTCTTTGACGCTCAAACAATCGACCGATCCAGCTGCGATTCCATCAAAACTCCTATGGAATTCGATCGTTGCTCACATGCTATCTTTCATTTTTTCTCTAAATACCTGAAGACTTTCAATCATAAAATTAAGAAAATCCAAGCTGAGGGATGAATGTTAAATGTTATTGTTTTTTAATTTTTGTAGTGGTAGGCAGAAAGTTATAATAAATACCAATACAGTAAAACATACACACTGTGTGGTGGTTTGAATCACGTAAATTATTTGAATATTATAAAAAGAAATCATGTGTCAGTAACCGTACGGACACGTCTGCACTTAGCGAGTGGATGGTCGTTAGACCATTCAGGAGCTTAGTACAGCTACGTGGGAGTCCGAACGCAAGTGGGTTGCAGACACATGATCTCTTTTTATAATATTCCACCAATAATTTCCGTCTTCACACTACAAATCAGAATTTTGCCGTGGAAATACAACCGTGATCTTTGTTCCTTTTCCAACTTCACTTTCTACTTCCATCTCTGCATGATGGAATTTTGCTCCGTGTTTTACAATGGATAATCCGAGTCCTGAGCCTTCTTTTTGGTTTGAATGGCTCTTATCTACACGATAAAAACGTTCAAATATACGATCAATGTCTTCTTTTGGAATACCAATTCCGGTATCTTCTACAATAACTGTTGGGTAATCGCCCATTTTTGAAATCGTGAATACGACTTCTCCGCCAGGATGATTGTATTTAATAGCATTCTCACATACATTAAAAAACATTTCGTAAAGGATCTGTGTAACTCCTCGGATCTTCGTATGAATTCCGCGGATATGAATAGCTACATTTTCTTCTTCACTTCTTCGCTTCAGATCATTCTTGATACTGAATGCTAATTCATAGAGATCGACATCTTTCCAGTCTAATTCCACTCTATTTTCATCAAGTCTTGAGAGTTTGATGATTCCTTCGATCATCGAGATCAATCTTCTTGCTTCATCATAGATCGTTGCAGAGAATCTTGGCATGTCTTCTGGTTTCACCAGCCCATCTTTCATTAATTCAGCGTATCCTGAAATCGTAGTCAATGGAGTTTTTAGTTCATGGGATACATTGGCTGAAAATTCTTTGCGCATATTTTCTGCTTCTTTGATCTCTTTGATCTGTCTTTCTATATCCATATTCTGTTTTTCAATCTTATCAAGCAATGGCGTCAACTCACTATATGTTTTGTTCTGTTTTGGATGTATCAAATTTATCTGGTTGATCGGTTCTACGATACGATCTGTCGACATTCTTGATAATATCACAGATAATATCGTTACAACTGCAAGAATCAAGGCGATGATCGGAATGATATCTTCCATCTGTCTTACGATCGTCTGGGTCTCCCGGCTCATCCGAAGAATCGTTCCATCTTTTAACTTCAGCGCATAATAATAAGTCTGTTTTCGTAATGTCATTGACATACGAGTATCTTCCCCATGTCCATGTCTAAATGCTTCTTTGACTTCTGTACGATTCTTATGGTTTCCCATGGATTTTTCTTTCCCGCTGCTGTCATAAATAACCGTTCCATCCTTAGCGATCCTTGTAATCCTTGTGATTGTAATATTTTTATATTTATCGAGATTTTGCTGATCCTCAAAATTAAGTGAAGCCGCCAAATAGGCCGCCTCATCTTTCATTCCTGTTTTTATCTGTTCCATATAACGATAATATGTAAACATTCCAATAAGCGTTGTCGTGATCAGCACAGCTACAACTGCGATGTATACCATGTTGTTTAATATCTTTTGTTTCATTTTCATGATTCGTTGCCTCCGATCCGGTAACCGATTCCTCTGACCGTCTCGATAAGCTTTCCACATTCTCCAAGCTTCTGCCTTAATGAACGAATATGAACATCGACAGTTCTTGTCTCACCATCAAAATCATATCCCCAGATATTTGTAAGTAGCTGATCTCTGTTTAATACATTTCCTTTACTCTCTACCAATAAACATAATAGTTTAAATTCCTTATTGGTTAATGTCACTTCATTCCCACAGGATTTTACTTTATGTTTATTTGGATAAATCTTTAATTGTCCAACAACGATCTCGTCTTTTTTTTCATTTCTGCTGGAACGTCTCAATACCGCTTTGACTCTGGATACAAGTTCCATCATTCCGAATGGTTTTGTAATATAATCATCTGCCCCACTATCAAGTCCGAGTACTTTATCATACTCTGTTCCCTTTGCTGTCATCATAATGATCGGCAGATCTCTGGTCGCTGATTTTTTGCGAAGTTTTCCTAAAATCGATATTCCGTCTTCTCCTGGAAGCATAATATCTAATAATACCAGTTCTGGCTTCTCTCCATCACTTAAAGCTTTTAAAAACTCTGATCCATTTTCAAATCCACAGGCATCAAATCCGGTACTTTGTAAGGTATATGTCACCAGTTCTCTGATATTCGGATCGTCTTCTACAACAAAAATCACAAGCTTCCTCCTTTATATTCCCCAGTGATCGCAAATTCGACCCATTCTGCGATATTACTTGCATGATCTCCGATTCGCTCAAAATACTTGGCGATCATGACGATGGCTACACACTCTTCTCCTTTCCCAGGATCTTCATGAATCAGTGAGATCGTTTCTTTCTTAACTCTGTTAAATAATTCATCCACAGTGTCATCCTGTTCGATCACTTCATGCGCGATTATCAGATTCTGTTTAATAAAAGATTGTATGCTCTTGCTTACCATACTGATCGTAGCTTTTGCCATCTTATCAAGATGTGTGTTCTCTCTGATCGTAAGAACTTCTGCATCTTTTTTTACAATTCCAGTAATATCACATGCCTGATCTCCGATACGTTCCATATCAGATACCATCTTCATAGCTGCTGAGATAACACGCAGATCGCTTGCCACTGGCTGTTGCTGCATCAGAAGTTTCATACAGATACGTTCGATATCCCTTTCCTTCTGATTGATTTCTTCTTCCATTGTTACAATATCATCCATCAGTTCTTTATCTCTTGTCGCAACGATCTTGGCCGCAGCTGTGATCATCTCTTCACATAAAGAACCCATGTCGATCATCTCTTGATTTAACCTAAGCAGCTGTCTATCGAATCGATTTCTCATCTAAATCACCCAAACCTTCCTGTAATATAATCTTCTGTTCTCTTATCCTGTGGCATAGAAAATAGCTGATCTGATTTTCCGTACTCTACCATCTCTCCTAATAAGAAAAATGCTGTATTATCAGAAATTCTGACTGCCTGCTGCATATTATGTGTTACCATGATGATCGTATACTTTGATTTTAATTCTACCGCAAGATCTTCAATTTTGGAAGTAGAAATTGGATCAAGCGCTGAAGTTGGTTCATCCATTAGTAAAACTTCAGGTTCTACAGCTAACGCTCTCGCGATACAAAGTCTCTGCTGCTGACCTCCAGAAAGCCCTAAAGCGCTTTTCTTTAAGCGATCTTTTAATTCATCCCAGATTGCTGCATTTCTTAAAGATTTTTCTACGATATCATCTAATTTTGCTTTGCTTCGGATTCCATGAGTTCTTGGTCCATATGCAATATTGTCATAAATACTCATTGGAAATGGATTTGGTTTCTGGAATACCATTCCAACTCGTTTTCTTAATAAATTGACATCCATGTCACCATAAATATCATCTCCGTCTAATGTTACTTTACCTGTGATCTTACAACCTTCTACAAGATCATTCATTCGGTTTAATGATTTTAAAAGTGTAGATTTACCACATCCAGATGGTCCGATAAATGCTGTGATCTCATTTTTAGGAAGATCCAGATTAATATTTTTTAAAGCCTTGAATTTTCCATAATACAGGTCAAGGTTTTCAACTTTCATTTTACTATCCATAATTGGTTACCCTTTCGTAATTCGTTTTGCGATAAATGAAGATACGGCGTTGATCACAAGCACGATCAGAAGTAACACAACTGCTGTTGCATATGCCTGATTGATATGTAATCCTTCGCATGATAATACATACATATGAAGTGCCAGTGTACGTCCTGATCCCATAACATTTGTAGGGATTTCTGCGATCGTACCTGCTGTATACATTAATGCTGCTGTCTCACCGACGATACGTCCGATTCCTAAAATAACTCCAGATAAGATTCCTGGAACTGCTGATGGCAGGATAATACAAAATACTGTTCTTAGTTTTCCTGCTCCAAGTCCAAAGCTTCCTTCTCTAAAAGAATCTGGCACAGACTTTAATGCTTCTTCGGTTGTTCTCATGATCAAAGGTAAGATCATGATCGCCATTGTTGCTGCTCCAGATAACAGACATAATCCCCATCCCAAAGCTTTTACGAAAAATAACATACCGAATAATCCGTACACAATTGATGGAATTCCTGATAATGTTTCTGCTGTTAAACGAACAACCTCAACTAATTTATTTCCACGTTTTGCATACTCTACTAAATAAATTGCTGCAAAAATTCCAAGTGGTACTGCTAATACCAAAGATAATACTGTCATGATCAAGGTATTAATGATCGCTGGGAATACCGATGCATTCTCACTTGTATATTTTAATTCAAATAATTGTGAATTTAAGTATGGTACTCCATTTACAAGAATATAAACGATCAAATATGCCAGTACTGCGACAGTTGCGATCATCGCAACATTTACAAGAAGCCATAATACAAAGGATAACGGCGTTCTTTTATATGATTTCATTCTTTGTATCCAAGACGTTTTATTAATTGCCTGGATCTTTTCTACTGATTCCATTTCTTTCACCGCTTCCACTTTAACGCTCCTCCTTGCTCTTTAATACTGCAAAGCACAGGTTGATCATTAAGATAAATACAAATAATACAACTGCTGTTGCGATCAGTGCTTCTCTGTGAAGGTCTGTCGCATATCCCATTTCAAGGACGATATTGGATGTCAAGGTACGAACTCCTGAGAACATTCCATCTGGGATGATCGCCTGATTTCCAGCTACCATTACTACCGCCATTGTCTCACCGATCGCACGTCCGATCCCTAAAACGATCCCTGCAAGAATACCTGATTTTGCTGCAGGTAACACTGCAAAGAATACGCTTCGCTCATGACTTGCTCCCAGTCCTAAGGACCCTTCATAATAACTATCTGGAACTGCTCGGATCGCACTTTCAGATACTCCGATGATCGTTGGCAGGATCATGATCCCAAGCAAGATAGATGCTGTAAATACACAGTTACCATTTCCAAATATATTACGGAAAGCTGGTACTAACACTACCATTCCAAAGAATCCATAAACAACAGATGGAATTCCTGCCAGAAGATCAACTGCTGGTTTTACTATTTTATACACTTTTTCATTACAAAACTTTGCCATATAGATCGCAGCAAGAATTCCAACTGGAACTCCAACCAAAATCGCTCCTGCTGTTACATAAATACTTCCTATGATCATCGGGAAAATGCCAAAGATTCCACTCTTTGGCATCCAGATCTTACCTAAAACAAAATTTCCAAGTCCGATTTTCCCGATTGTAGGAATACCATTTACGAACAGAAATGCACAGATTAAAATTACTGCCAAAATTGAGGCACATGCTGCGATCAAAAATACGACATGCATGATTTTTTCTGAATATTTCTTCATTATTACCATTCCTTTATATTGATGATTCTTTCTTATTTAATATCTGCCCATTTTGTTGTTTTTCCTGTGTATATATCTTTTACCTGAGCACTTGTTAATTCATCAACTTTACTGTCTTTATTTACGATAACTGCGATACCATCTTTTGCGATAACTGTTGCTTTTACACCTTTTTTAGCTTCGCTGTCTGCAAGATCACGAGATGCCATACCGATATCACATGTTCCTTCGATCGCATTTGTAACACCTGTTGTTGAATCGCTCTGCTGTACTTCAACTGTTACATCTTTGTTTGCTTTTGCATATGCTTCTTTTAATTTTTCCATAACTGGTGTTACTGAAGAAGATCCACCAACAACAACTTTACCTTTTGCTCCGTTTGATTTGTAAGCTGGTGCTTTCTCGTCTGCTTTGATATATCCATTATCCTGTATGATCTTCTGTCCATCTGCACTCATGATGTAGTTTTCAAAGTCCTGAGCCTGTTTGCTTAATTTATCTTTTGTTACGATATTAAATGGACGAACGATCTTGTATGATCCATCTTTTACAGTATCAACACTTGCCTCAGCTCCGTCGATCTTAACTGCTTTTACTGTGTCATTTAAAGATCCTAAAGATATGTATCCGATAGCTGCTTTGTTTTCTGCAACTGTTGTCATCATTACAGATGTTGAGTTTGTGATCTGTACACTTGATGTTGTTTTATCTACTTTATTTCCATCCTTATCTTTCTGTTCAATTCCGAATAATTCGATGAAAGCTCCTCTTGTTCCTGATCCATCTTCTCTGGATACTGCTGTGATATTTTCATCAGATGCTGCTTTCTTATCGTCACTTGAGCTTCCGCCACATCCTGTTAAAAGGCTTGATGCTGCTACTGTTGCTACTGCTAATGTTAATAATTTCTTTCTCATAGTTCTTTCTCTCCTTTTGAACTTTGTGTTCGTATCAATTACAGATATTATGTTACTTTGGAAATGTAAAATCAAAAAGAAGAGTTGTGTAAAGTTTTTGTTAAATGTAAAGTTTTGAATAGCGGAAATTATTGGTGGAATATTATAAAAAGAGATCATGTGTCTGCAACGCACTTTCGTTCGGACTCTCACGTAGCTGTACTAAGCTCCTGAATGGTCATTCGACCATCCACTCGCTAAGTGCAGACGTGTTCGTACGGTTGCCGACACATGATCTCTTTTTATAATATTCAAATAATTTACGTTATTCAAACTTCTATGGAGTGTGTATGTTTTACTGTATTGGTGTTTATAATAAACACTCTGTCTGCCTCTACATAAATTGGAAGTTGACAACGTTTAACATATACACCCACTTAAATTTTTCAATCTTGTAATTGTCCACACTTTAGACTTCTGGTATATGATAAAAAATAAATAAACGATCGGAAAATTCTCTAGCTGCTCTTCCGATCGTTTATTTATTTTTTATCATATACTTGAAATCTACAGTTGGCCACTACAAATTCAAAACTTTATAATCTTTTGCTGTTAATGTAAATTCCACTCCATCGCTTACATATACGTTATTGTTTTTATCTACAAAAACAGCCTTTGCGTTATATTTCTTTAACAATTTCTGGCTTTTCTTTACTCCTAAACTAAAACATGCTGTAGATAGTCCGTCTGCGTTGAGTCCTGAATCGCAGATGATCGTGCAGGATCTGATGTCTGTTTTTACACTGTATCCTGTTTTAGAATCTAGGATATGGAAGTAACGTTTGCCTGTCTTTTTATCTGTAAATGTTTTTTCATAATCTCCAGATGTTGAAATGCTTGTACCGCTTTTGACTTTGACCCCTCCTAGGACTTCTCCGTCTTTGCCATTTGGATCTTGGATTCCTACATTCCAATCGGAGCCGTCGGATTTTTCTCCGTAAACTGCAATGCTTCCTCCTAGGGCTACCATGGCTCCTGTGATTTCTTTGTCTTTTTTGATCATCTTAATGGCTTCGTCGGTTCCGATTCCTTTTCCATAGGCTCCAAGGTCTATTTTAGTATTTTTGTCGCATGCAAGAATCTCTCCGTTGTCTTTGACTGTGACGTGCTGGCTGTTTTCTGATAAATCTCCGCTGATCGCTTTTTTGATCTTGCTTGCATCTGGTACTTTGGGATTACTTGATTCGAAGTCCCAGAGTTTTGTTAATGCTCCGATCGTTGGGTCTACGGTGTTTCTTCCGTCTGCGTAGGAATCTTTGCTGATCTTGATCGCTTGTTGCAACCAGTTTTTAAGATTCCCTGTGACTTTTGTTTTTCCGTTGTTTTGTTTTAATTCCTGATTGATTTTTGAAACCTGGGAACTTGTTAATCTCCATGACAATTGTTGTTTTTCAAGTTTCTTTTCCATGTCGATGATCTTTTGTTCTGTCTGTTCCAGATCATCGCTTGTTCCATAGAGTGTAATGTTCGTTACAGTTCCCATTGCAAAATCTGTATGGCTGTATGATGTCGATTCCTTTTTGCATCCTGTCATCATAGATGGAATCATACTAATACACAAGATACTTGCGATCGTTTTTTTCAATGTAAGTTTCATATTCTTTACTTACTCCTTCTTTATAAATTTACATACTGCCATCCATATTCTTTGTAAGCTTTGATCTTTAATTTATTCTGACTAACATATTTTTGTAAGACTTTCTTTCTCTGATTTTGTGTGACGGAATCTTTCATCATCCTTACTGCAACATCAGGATATCCTTTACATAACTTCCAGATCGATTTCTCCAGAAATGCTCCATCTTTTGCGTATCTTGTCTTGATTACTCGATAGCCGTCTTTTGTTTTCTTCAGATACATGACCCCTGGATAACTTCCACCAGAGTAGTTCTTTAACAGGCTTCCATAACGATAATATGTTTCACTCCAGAAGTTCGCATAAACTTCTGCTCCGGATTTTGTTTCAACGATCTTATAAATATTCAGCATTGGGATTGTAACAAGTCCTTCTTCTTTATCTTCGTCAAATCTCTTTTTTGTCTCATCAAAGACTGCCTTGATCCTTAAGTCTTTCCCTGTATATTCGTATTCTGGAAGTTTGGTATTAAGTTTTATTTTGTCGGATGTTTTAAGATCTACCATTTCACTTTGTATGTCTGGCTGGTTTTCTTTTCCTGATAAAGTATATAGTTTTAGACCGTCTTTGTCTACCACTAACACCGATTGTTTCCTGATTCCTTTGGAATCTTTCCACTGATATGCATACTTACTTGCTGAGACATCCATTGCACGGATCTTATCTCCGATCTTTCCAGATATGCTGTCAGATTCTTTTTGTGCATATTTATACTCTTTGATGATCGTCTGGTACAATTTGTCTTTTTCACTGATCTGTTTGGATGGTGTGATTTTTGCAAGTTTCATGTTATCGCACTGCTTAAGCGAATATGCATAAATATTTCCGTTCACTTTTCCTTGTAATTGATTGTAAATGATCATCCATTGCTGATCTTTTGACACCTTTATAGCCGTCTCAAGTCCTGGATTCTCTTCATCTCCTTCACTGTAGAAATGATCACATCCGATTTTGTCAAGATCTACCGCAGCAATGACTTTCTTCTTTGTTCTATCATAGATCACACTTCCGACAGAGTCTGAAAATACTGCTAGATTGTCCGAGCAATATGATAATTCCATCATTTCATTTTGAAACAGATCGTTATTTTTTACGCTGTAAGAGAGCCAGGCACAGATCTGTGCTGCAGATGCTGACTGATCTCTTTTTTTGATCGTTGCATAGACTTCATTTTTCTGTGCCTGACTGCTCTTATCCTTCCCACACCCTGTAAATAACGATGCTGCCATAACAGCACTCATTAATAGTAAAATACCTTTTCCACACTTTCTCATCTTGATTCCTCCTCATTCTCTTATTGTCTCCTGTCTTATTGTTTTCAACTTTATTATACAAAAGAAATGCATCAAAAAAGAAAACAAAATCTTAAGATTCTTCTACATAATTCTTAATGATTTTGTTTTCTTCTTGTATACATTATAATTCTATGATCTTGCCGTCACAGATCGTATATTTTACTTTTCCTTTTAATTTCCATCCTGTAAATGGAGAGTTTGTTGCTTTGGATTTATATTCCTTCACTTCCCATTCTTCCGCTGGATCAAATAAGACAACATCGGCAAGTTTTCCTTCCTGAAGTCTTCCCTGTTCCATATTATATAGTTTTGCAGGATTGATCGTCATCTTCTCGAGAAGCTGCATCATAGAAAGATATCCTTTTTCCACAAGTTCTGTGACTCCAAGTGCCAGCGATGTCTCGATCCCTGTAATTCCACTTGGTGCCTGATCTAATGGTTTGTCTTTCTCTTCCTTGGAATGTGGGGCATGATCTGTCGCAATGATCTCGATCGTACCTTCCTGTAATCCTTTGATGATCCTCTGACGGTCTTCTTCTGTTCGCAGCGGCGGATTCATCCTTGCCAGTGTTCCGTATTTTAATACGGCCTCTTCTGTCAGTGTAAAATGATGTGGAGATGCCTCTGCGTAAACATTCGCACCCCTGTCTTTGGCTTCTTTGACATAATCTACAGCAACACCAGAACTGATATGCTGGATATCGACTTTCGCTCCTGTTTTGACTGCTAATTCACAGTCTCTCTTTACCATTACGGCTTCTGCCATGTAAGAAGCTCCGCCATAATTTAACTGCTCGGAGACTTTCCCCTGATTGACTCCCGGCTGTTTAATATATGCAGGGTCTTCTTCATGAAGACTGATCGGTACATCTAATTCTTTAGCTTTCTTCATGGCTTCTTCTACGAGCTTCTCATCCATCAGCGGAATTCCATCGTCTGTAAATCCACGAACTCCGGCTTCGTAAAGTGCATCCATGTCTGTTAATTCTTTTCCTTCAAATCCTTTGGACACAGCTGCTGCCTGCCATACTTTGATCGGAAGTTGTTCACATCTCTCTTCAATCTCTTTGTAAATATCCACAGAATCCACGACAGGCTTTGTATTCGCCATACATACTACCGTTGTAAATCCACCAGCTGCTGCCGCAGCAGAACCTGTCTGTAAATCTTCCTTGTATGTAAATCCCGGATCACGAAAATGTACATGTACATCGATCAATCCAGGGGCTGCGATCATCCCGGAAGCATTAATGACCTGTTCGATGCCAGAAACATCATTTACCTTACCGATCTGTCTGATCTTCTTCCCGTCTAATAAAATATCTGTTACCTGATCGAATCCGCTTTCTGGATCCATCACTCTTGCATTCTTAATTAAAATCATCTCTGCCTCCACGATCATATGTTTTATTTTACCTGTTCTTTGACTGCTTCAGCAACAGTCTCTAAATTATCCTGTGTCAGTTCTTTTTCTGATTTCACGACAATAACATAGTTATTTCCGCTCTTTGATGTGATCGTCCCAAATGCATTGTATGCTGTCTCATCATCAATTTCTTTTGTCATTGGTACAAATGCTACTTCTTCTGTCTCGATCGTATCTCCGATCTCATAATTATGTCCTTTTTCTTCCAGTGCCATTACTTCATTGGAGATCGTTTCATCTAGATCTTCTTCCATGATCTCCTCAGATTTTCCTTCACACTGCTGAATGCTGACATTCATTCCATTGACTTCAAAACTGTGGTCAGAAGCTTTGGTCGTGATCTTCTGTTTGATCGCAAATCCTCCTGCTACAGATAAGCAGATTCCTACAACAGCTAAAAACTTTTTGTTAAAAATAATTTTTCTCATGGTTCTATCCCTCCTTGAATGCTGGCATTTTGGTCAGATATAGTATACCCTATTTTATAGATAAATTGCGAGCTATTTTTTTCTTAATTTTTTCTTTCCAAAAAATATTCCCTTTACCTGATGGAGAAGATTTTGTTTTGGTGTCTTCTCTTTTGGAGCAAGTCTTTTTGCTTCATTTAAAAAGTGAATCTGTGAATTCATGTTATCTTCACGTTTTTTCTTGGTTGTATATTCTCCATTGGAAAGCAGTACCTGTGCCTGAATGTTATCCTGTTTCATCACATCGATCATCTTTAGGATTCTTTGTTTTAACTTTGGATCATAGATCGGTGCTGCAACCTCGACTCTTCTTCTTGTATTTCTTGTCATCATATCTGCAGATGAAATATAGATCTCTGTATCATCTCCAACTCCAAATGCATAAATCCTTGAATGTTCCAGAAATCTTCCGACAATGCTTTCTACACGGATATTCTCCGTCTTCCCTGGGATTCCAGGACGAATACAGCAGATTCCACGGATCAGCAGAAATATCGGAACTCCTGCATTTGATGCCTTTGACAACTCATCGATGATCTTGCGGTCTGTTAAAGAATTCATTTTCATAAAGATCCCACATGGCTGAAAGCTTTCTGCCTTCATTTTCTCACGCTCGATCCTTTTTATGATCCCATCCTGAAGACTTGATGGTGCGACAAGAAGATGATCATACGTTCCTTGAAGATTAAATGTTGCCATATTATGAAAGAAAACAGATGCATCATGTCCAATTTCTTCGGATGCTGTCATAAGGCTTAAATCTGTATATAATTTCGACGTACTTTCATTATAATTTCCTGTTCCGATCTGTGTGATGTAATAAATTCCACGACTGTTTTTCTTCGTGATCAGACAAACTTTGGAATGAACTTTATAATCCTCCATTCCATACATAACCTTACAACCAGCTTCTTCTAAGATTTCAGAATAATTGATATTATTTTCTTCATCAAATCTTGCCCTTAACTCCATCAATACAAGAACTTCTTTTCCATTTTCCGCTGCCTCGCATAGATATTTAACGATCCTTGCCTGCCTTGCCAGACGATAAATAGTAATCTTGATAGAAAGAGTTTCTTTGTCCTTTGCACTCTCTTTCAATAATTCAATAAATGTATCCATGCTGTCAAACGGGAAGGACAATAATTTATCTTCCTCAAGAATCTGTTTTGTCACACTGACTCCTGGAATAAAATCTCTGTTTAATGCTGGTACAAATGGACGATAGCATCCATTTTTTCTCTCTTCTTTCGACACTTGATCTGTCAGCTTGTAAACATATTTTAAATCCAACGGTGCCTGGCTTTTAAAGATATCCTGTTCTGAAATATTTAAACGTTCTGAGAGGTATTTTTTAATCTCCTTATGACTATTACCCTCAATTTCTAAGCGAACTGGTTTTAATCTGGCTCTCATCTTAATGATCTTCTTCATATGTGTACGATAATCATCCGTTGATTCATAAATCTCATCATCTGGATTGATGTCAGCACTTCTTGTAATACATAAAACTGCCTTTTCTTCTACTGTATAATTCTCAAATAATTCATCGCAGAAATACAAAATGATGTCTTCTAAAAGTACATACCTTCTTCCTTCCCCCGATAGAAAGATCATACGCTCCACATCTTTTGGAAGTCCAATGATCCCGAAAGAGATCTTTTCTTTCTTCTTTAAGATCAATCCGATCTGTAACACTTTATTCGGGATATGAGGAAATGGATGCTGTTTCCCGATCACGATCGGAGAAAGTATTGGCAGTATCATTGCCTCATAATATGCTTTTAATTTTTTCTTTTCCTCTTTCTCCAGTTCCTCGATCTGACAGCGTTTGATCTTCTTATCTGCTAATTCTCTGGATACTTTTGCAAAGATCTGATCTCTTAATTCATACAGTGGTCTGACATGTTTTGCAATCTCATCTAACTGTTCTTCTGGTGTCAGATCCGAACGGATATCTCTGTGATTATCATGGATCAGACTCATTTCATGAATGCTGCCCACTCTGACCATAAAAAATTCATCCAGATTGTTCGTAAATATCTCTAAAAATTTCAAACGTTCAAAAATAGGAACGTTCTTTTTATCTGCTTCTCTTAAAACGCGTTCATTAAACTTCAACCAGGATAACTCCCGGTCCTGTGTATAAGAAAAATCATAGTTTTTGTTCATCATCCTGCCCTCCATCATTCATTCTATTTCCTATGAAAAAATCCGGAGAGATATTGATATTCCCCCGGATTCTCATTCTTATTAATATGCGAATTTCTCTGCAAAATATGCTTTCAGATCTTCAATCTTAACACGTTCCTGTTCCATTGTGTCACGGTCACGAACTGTAACAGCTCCGTCTTCTAAAGAATCGAAATCGAATGTTACACAGTAAGGTGTTCCGATCTCATCCTGTCTTCTATAACGTTTACCAATATTACCACGTTCGTCGAATTCACAGTTATATTCTTTCGCTAATTCTTCGTAAACCTTCATAGCACCATCGCTTAACTTCTTAGACAATGGTAAGATACCGATCTTAACAGGTGCTAATGCTGGATGGAAATGAAGAACTGTTCTTGTATCTCCACCTTCTAACTCTTCTTCATCATATGCAGAGCATAAGAATGCAAGTGTTACACGGTCTGCACCAAGAGAAGGTTCGATAACATATGGAATATAACGTTCTTTGTTCACATCATCAAAGTATGTTAAATCTTCACCAGATGTATTCTGATGCTGAGTTAAGTCATAATCTGTACGGTCTGCAATACCCCATAATTCACCCCATCCGAATGGGAACATGAATTCAATATCAGATGTTGCTTTAGAATAGTGAGATAATTCTTCTTTCTCGTGGTCACGCACTCTCATCTCATCTTCTTTGATTCCAAGTGTCTGTAACCAGTTGATGCAGTAATTCTTCCAATATTCAAACCATTCTAAATCTTTGTCTGGTTCACAGAAGAATTCTAATTCCATCTGCTCAAACTCACGAGTACGGAATGTGAAGTTTCCTGGTGTAATCTCGTTACGGAAAGATTTACCGATCTGTCCGATTCCAAATGGGATCTTCTTTCTTGATGTTCTCTGAACATTCTTGAAGTTTACAAAGATTCCCTGTGCTGTCTCAGGACGTAAGTAAACTGTATTCTTCGCATCTTCTGTAACACCCTGGAATGTCTTGAACATCAGGTTGAACTGACGGATCTCTGTAAAGTTCTTCTTTCCACAAGTTGGGCATACAACATCATGCTCATTGATGAAGCTTTCCATCTCTTCTTTAGACCATGCATCCACAGATCCTTCGATCTCCATTCCATGTTCCTGCATATAATCTTCGATCAGTTTATCTGCACGGAAACGTTCATGACATTCTTTACAATCCATTAATGGATCTGAGAAGTTACCAAGATGTCCTGATGCGACCCATGTCTGAGGGTTCATTAAGATTGCAGCATCAATTCCTACATTATATGGACTTTCCTGAATGAACTTCTTCCACCAAGCTTTCTTTACATTGTTCTTAAGTTCTACACCAAGGTTTCCATAGTCCCATGTATTAGCAAGTCCTCCATAAATTTCTGAACCGCTGTATACAAATCCACGTACCTTGGCAAGGTTAACGATTTTCTCCATTGATAATTTCATAATAGCCTTTACCTCTTCAAATTTTTGTATTATTATAATATTGTATCTTGTAATAAGTAATTTTTCAAGGTATATTTCAAAAGCTTCACACTTGAAAATATATCAAATATACTGAATGAATATTACTTTTTATAATTTTTTATATTATAATACTTAATGTTATTACTATATGAGATATGAAGAAAGGGAATTTATAACCATGTATCAAATTGACTATACCAATGTTGGTAAAAGAATGAAAACTCTGCGTAAGCAGGCAGGGTACACTCAAGAACAGATCGCTGATGCACTCGATGTAACAGTTGCATTCATCAGCAACATTGAAAATGACCGCGTAAAGATGAACCTTCGTGTACTATCTTATTACGCAAAACTTCTGAATGTATCTATTGATTATCTTCTTCGTCCAGAATCAGATGAGAATGGTGAAAAAGATGATGTACTGAACAAAGAAATTCTTCGTCTATTGGAAAAATTCTCTACAGACGACAAAGAAAAATTTGTTAAAGTTCTTCGCATTTTATGCAAATAGATTACATATCTCAGACATAAAAAGAGCCGTATGACCGGCTCTTTTTTTATTCACTCTTTTTCGTTAAAATCTGATCTTATAAAAATAACAAAGATTTAAATTCATGATTCACATGATAACGCATATATTCGCGAATGATCTTTTTTAATTCCCATAAAACATCCGCACTGACTTTAAAAGTATAAAGCTTCTCGATCGAACTGTAAAGAATGTACTGAAGTGTATATAATGTTGCAGGACTTACTTTCACTTTCCCATGTTCACATTTGTTACATACCACTCCGCTTTCTCTTGCATCAAACCAGATCAAATCTTCCCTGCTCCCACATTTTACACATCTGGATGCTTCGATTCCGATTCCATATAATGCAAGGATCTTAATCTCATAAATACAGCGGACCAATTCAATATCAATCGTCTTTTTTTCTAATGCACGCAGTGTCTGATAGAGTAATTTTAAGATCTCTAACTCATCGTTATTCTCCCTTGTCAGGTAGGATGCAAGTTCACAAAAATAACTCGCATAATAAATGAGATCCAGGTCTTTTTTCAGAGTATCAAAATAATTCTCAACCCCTGCCCACATCAGATTAAAAGAATTTTTTCCCTCATATAAAGAAAACTCTCCAAACGTAAATGGCTGACAGGCTGCCGCATACTGGCTGGTTGCTTTTTTAGCACCTCTTGCAAATGCCGAAATCCTTCCACGTTCTTTTGTAAGAAGTACGATCCGCTTATCATACTCCCCAATATTGCCAGCCTGTAAGACCATTCCCGTCACTTTGATCTCTTGTGACATCTTTATACTTCTTTCTTATCATATCCATAGTTCTTAAGCAGCATATCGCTGTCTCTCCAGTCTTTCTTGACTTTAACCCATAACTGAAGATTTACTTTCATATCTAGAAGATTTTCCATCTCGATCCTTGCTTGTGTACCAATCTTCTTAAGCATAGATCCCTGCTTTCCGATAATGATCCCTTTATGAGAATCTCTCTCGCATACGATCGTTGCATCGATATCCACGATATGTCCATGACGTCTGACTTTCATCGCATCAATGACAACAGCGATCCCATGCGGGATCTCCTGACTTAACAGACGAAGAGCTTTCTCACGGATCAATTCCGCACAGATCTGTCTCTCTGGCTGATCTGTGATCGTATCTTCATCAAAGTACATTGGACCTTCATCTAAATATTTGTAAATACTGTCGATGACATCATCCGTATTCTTGCCTTTCAATGCAGATACCGGGATGATCTCTGCAAATTCACATACATCTTTGTATGTATCGATTGCTTCTAAGATGTCTTTTTCTTCTACTGTATCAATCTTGTTGATGACTAAAATGATTGGTGTTTTTATCTTAGATAACTGTTCAATGATATATTTTTCACCACCACCGATGAACGTACTTGGTTCTACTAACCAAAGTACGACATCGACTTCATTTAATGTGCGTTCTGCAACCTGTAACATATAGTTTCCGAGTTTATTTTTCGCCTTGTTGATCCCTGGTGTATCAAGGAAGATGATCTGCCCTCTTTCATCGGTGTACACTGTCTGGATACGATTTCTTGTTGTCTGCGGTTTACTTGATGTGATCGCGATCTTCTGTCCGATCAGACGGTTCATTAATGTTGACTTTCCAACGTTTGGTCGTCCGATAAATGTTACAAAACCGGATTTAAATTCATTTGCCATAAATTGTCCTTTCCCTGTTTTCTCTATAGTACATGTTTTACTTCATCAAAATATTCTTTATTCTGATCGATCTTCTCTTCATTTCCAATACAGCAGCGGTTTCCTGCTTCTACTACTGCTTTAACGATCGGTGCTAACGCTCTGATATCTTCCTGTGTACAGGATAATACCTGATCTCTGACCTTCTGAAGATCAGCTTCTGTCTTGCCTAAGAAATATGCATGAAAACTTCTTGCCCCCATATCAACAGCTTCCATTGGCATATCCATGCTTCCGATCGTTCCAATGATATATTTCTTCATATCACGATCATCTGCATCAAAATCTGCCACATAATCTGCTGCCTCATCGTATACTTTATAAGATTCAGAAAGGTTTGGATCACGGTATGTCACAAACATAGAATCTCCCTGATCTGAGAAACTGCACATGCATCCATACGCACCACCTTTGACACGGATCTGAATCCACAGATATTCATAGGAGAAGATCATCTGAAGCACTTTTAACGCTCCTGTATACTCAAGTCCTGCATCCTTAAAGTTTCCAGCGCATGCCACATACTGAACACCACCTGCAGTTGCAAATCCTTCATTTCTCTTTGTGCATGTAACTTTGACTTTCTCACCTTGTTTCTGGTCTTCATATAATCCTTCGATAAAGCTTTCCACTTCTGCCTTCATGAACTCAGGTGCTTCTTCTTTTCCTGTATAGCTGATCGTCATATTTTGTTTTTCAAAGATCATTTTTGCAGCTTCTTTTAAACCATTGACGATATTGTCATATTCTTCATCGAAATCTTCATACCATTTCTTCACAGTCTCATACATCGTGATCCCCTGAATTGCTTCACGGTATGCTGCATATTCTGAGAAATAAGACATTGCACGGTTTGCCGCACTCTTGTGTCCTGTCTCTGTCAATGTGATCTTAAGGTTTGTATAAATCTGTCCGATGATCTCTTTTAGTCGTTTCTTATTATCTAATTTGCTTTCAAATGCCACTTCTTTTAATAAATCAAATGCTTTTTCGATATTAGAATAGAAGCATTTTGTCTTTAAGATAAACATTGGAAGAAATTCATGCACATCCGTTGGCATAACATCCATTGTTGCGCTGATGCCACCTGTCTCAATGCTGATCTCGTTTCCTAATTCCTGATAACTATAGTGTGTTGTATCAACGATCGTTAAGATCTCTGCTAAAAATGATGCATATGGCACGAGATCCATTGGCACATGACTCATATTAAATGCGAGCTTGACGTAAGCGATCTTGTTTGTAAAATACTGATGCCATAATACTTTCACACCACCAAGTTCAGATTCCACATTGGATAATGGTTTGACATCTTTTCTGATATCTTCAATGTCGATCACTGGAATCTTCTCTAATTCTTCTTTTGTAGATGCTTCTTCCTGTGATGCTTTTAACTGTTTCGTCTCTTCGACTAATTTCTTTACTTCTTCTTCGGATAAAGAATCTTTGTAAGCCTTTAATTTATCCGCTTCTTCCTGATCTTTGATCTTCTGTAAGCCTTTCTTTGGCTTCATCACCACGATCGTTTTATGGTTATTATCGATCAGATATTCTTTGATCAGATTCTCAAAATAGCCATTCTCGATTTCTTCTCTTAACTGTTTGAAGATCTCATTTGTCTTGATATGGATAAATGGTTTCTCATCGTCATATAACCAGCTGTCGTACATCTGAAGTCCATACATCAATCCCTTTGGAAAACGTCCAAAGTTTGCTTCTCTGTATTTGAATTCATAGTAATTAAATGCTGCTAAAAGATTTCTTCTTGGAATTCCTTCTTTTGCGATCTTGGCTAAATTCTCTTCTAAGATCTTAACAAATTCATCTTCCTGATCATCCCTTGCTTCCTGTGCGATCACAGAAAATACTGGCTGCATGATCCCATTATCATAAGAACTTTGAATATCTTTTCCAATCTGTGCATCCATCAAAGCTTTCTTCACTGGTGCTCCAGGTGCATCGAATAATACTCTGTTTAAGATCTCAAATCCTAAGTAAAGTTTTGCATCCAAGCTGTCTCCGATCACTGCATTGTAGGATAAATAAGTCTTTTCTTCTTCGGAGTCATTCTCCCCGACTGGATAGTATTCTTCCACTCGTTTCACTTCTGTAAATGGTTCTTGTTTCTCCCATGATGAATCGATCTGTTTCTCATCGAAATCTTTTAAATAATGTTCATCGATAAATGTCAGATATTCATCAACATCCATATCCCCATACAGATAAATATAGCTGTTGGATGGATGATAATAAGTCTTGTGGAAATCAAGGAACATCTCATAAGTTAAATCTGGGATTGCCTTTGGATCTCCGCCTGATTCAAACCCATATGGTGTGTCTTCCAATAAAGACTTCTGAATGATACGTGCAAGCTGCTGGTCTGGAGATGAGAAGACTCCTTTCATCTCGTTAAACACAACTCCATTATACGTCAGAGGAGCATCTTCACTTAACAGATCATAATGCCATCCTTCCTGCTTTAAGATCTCTGGCTTCTTATAGATATTTGGATAAAATACAGCATCCAGATAAACATGCACCAGGTTAAAGAAATCTTTATCATTCTGGCTTGCAACCGGATAAACAGTCTTATCTGGATAAGTCATTGCATTTAAAAATGTATTCAGTGATCCTTTGACCAATTCCACAAATGGATCCTTCATTGGGAACTCTCTTGATCCGCAAAGTACAGAATGCTCTAAGATATGAGGAACTCCTGTATCATCTTTTGGTGGTGTACGGAATCCGATCTGGAATACCTTGTTATCATCTTCATTGGAGATCACAACCACTCTGGCTCCCGTCTTATCATGCTTTAAAATATATCCTGTTCCATTTAATTCTTCGATAGATTCTTGTTTGATGATCGTATATTTATTATTCATAAACCTTTAACAAAATCTCCTTTTTTCTATTCATTGATATCCTTTATGCTACTACAAATGGAACAGATTGAAAAGGGGGTCGGTTTGATTTTTGCATAAAAATACAGCACCGAAAGCTTATTCTCATGCTTTCGATGCCGCATTGATATTTTTTATCGTTTGATCGATCTTACTTTGGAAAAACTACTGTATCTGTACTTGCCGGATACTTTTTTCATTGTGCGGACCTTAAAATAATATTTCTTTCCTTTTTTTAGTTTTCCTTTAGTATAAGATGATTTCTTAGAGGAAAGTGTTGCGATCTTTTTATATCCTGATTTCTTCTTTGTAGACATATAGATCTGGTATCCACTGACTCCTGAAACCTTCTTATATGTGATCTTGACCGCTTTCTTTCCACTCTTCTTTAAGCTCTTGATCGTTGTTGCTTTTGGCTTCGCCACAACTGGTTTCTTTGCTGGACTGTATCCTGCATAAGTCCAGTTTCCGATCTTATAATTCAAATCAACTTTTTCTGAAATTCCAGGGATCACACCTTGTGTTGAATACTGCCACATATGATAACTTCCCTGATATGTACATTTGTTACTATGTTGTGCAATCCATTTTGGGTAATCAGAAAACACAGTTGCTGTCAGTTTGGTTTCAAATAAATATTTATTACTGTAAACTGCGACATTTTTATATCCATAAGATTCCATCGTATTTAAAAATGTCTTTGCAATATTTCCGATCTGCGTGCTGCTTAATTGATTTAGCATATCTGCTTCCATATCATAATAAATCGGATATGTTAAATTCTTTCCCTGCAAAAGTCTGACGACATGTTCTGCTTCGCTTTTTGCCTTCGCTGTTGTGTCAGCTCCAGAATATAGATAAGTTCCATAAGGAATCCCAAGTCTCTCACATTCACTGGAATTGTAGTCCCAATACTTATCATCTTTATCTGTTTGATTTACACCATATCCGCATCGGATGATCGCATAATCTGCCAATCCACTGTTCTTTACCTGTTCCCAATCAATCTTGCCCTGATGCGAACTCACATCAATTCCCTGCTGCGTTGCATTGGCTGGTTTTTCTGCACCCCAGACTTTGCATGTTGTCTGAAATATCATAAACACGCTGATCAGCAATAAGAGTACCCCAACAACCAATCCGGTAAGCATTCCTAGTTTTTCACTTCTCTTCATTTTCATTTCTGCCTCCTAAGTATGATCGTTTCCTTATTTTTTTCTTCCACATTTATCATATCATATTTTTTTCAGCAGAAAGTGAACATTTTCTTAATTTTTCTGTAAATTTATACACATCCCATCTTGATCATCTCTCTTTTCAGGCGTTTGATGATCTTTTTCTCCAGTCTTGATATGTAAGATTGTGAAATTCCAAGCATATCAGCGACTTCTTTCTGTGTTTTTTCTTTTCCTTCTTTTTGGTTGATCCCAAACCTTAATTCAATGATCATTTTCTCGCGGTCCGTAAGGATCGTCATGGCTCTTGTCAGAAGTTTCTTATCTACTTCATGTTCTAAGTCCTTGTAAATGATATCTTCGTCGGTTCCAAGGATATCGGATAATAATAATTCATTTCCATCCCAGTCTACATTTAATGGCTCATCGATGGAAACTTCCATTTTTGTCTTGTTATTTCTTCTTAAATACATCAAAATTTCATTTTCGATACATCTGGATGCATAAGTCGCAAGTTTGATCTTCTTTGCTGGGTTAAATGTATTGATTGCTTTGATCAGACCGATCGTACCAATCGAAATCAGATCTTCCACACCGATTCCCGTGTTGTCAAATTTCTTTGCTATGTATACAACCAATCGTAGATTTCTCTCGATCAGCATGCTTCTTGCCGTTTCTTCATTGACAGTTCCTAACATATGGATCATTTTCTGCTCCTCCGCTGTATCAAGCGGTGCTGGAAGTATCTCCGTTCCCCCAATATAATGAATCTCATTTCCTCTTCCAAAAAATGTCCTTCTTCCACTTACCAAGCTCAACTTTAACACAATCATTACCTCCCATTTTTGATCAGATCCGGATGTAGTAACATTTCGTAAGCTCCCCATTTGGAAAGGGATACTTTGGATATGGCGATCACTGCCTTTTTGTGTTCTATTATCCGGTCCTCTTTCGTGATTTTCATATCATTTGCCATCACTGCCGGCATCATCCCATGTTCCCTTCCAACACTTTGATATGGGATCATGCGGATGCCCTCTGCTTCCTGTTTTTCTATCATCTTGAACAACGGCTCATGAAAATACTTCAAAAATGTTTCTTCTTCCAGAATACATACTGGCATTTGACTGACTGGTTCATATAAGAAATTTCCTGTATCCAAGAATGCACAAACCTCTAATTTCTTATGCAGGATCGTAAATTCCACTTGATAAAAAGATTCTTTGTCGTGATTCATATCTTTTACGGCTGATACATACAAATACCTTACAAGCATGCAGCTGGCTGTCGCAAGGATCAGCCACGGCAGAATGATCTGGCTTTTTATCATTGTAAAGATTCCACCAGTAAATAAACTCAACACCAGAAGATACACGCTGTATTTCCATGCTTTTTTCATTGGAAATGCACAAGATATCTTTACCGTCATAACAATGGAAATGATCATCAATCCCAATTTCAGTCCATGATCTTCGTCATAAAGCTGAAGTATAAGACATCCTGAAAAACTTCCAAAGATGGATGCGGCAAATATTTTATAAAATTTCATCTTTTTATGTATGATCCATTCCAGTAATTTTAGCTGGAACGCGATCATGATCCATTGTTCCAAAAACATTTCGATGAAATACATAATGCAATTATAGAAAATTTCTAAAAAATATTTTGTCATACCATGACGGTAACGCCATGCAAGTTTTTACAGTTTCTGACGAAAACTTTCTTCTGTCTGCATCATCTGATAAAATAGAAGTTGAAATTTGTAGAAAAATACGATAAGAAAGGAAATTTTGAAATGACTCATGTGATTCATGAAATCCCTCCCGTATATGATGACCGATCAAAGATCCTGATCCTTGGTTCTTTTCCTTCTGTAAAGTCTAGAGAGGGACAGTTTTTTTATCATCATAAGCAAAACCGTTTCTGGAAGGTTCTTGCTGCAGTCTTTGAGGATACTCTGCCTGAAACGATCGAGGAGAAAAAAGAGTTTTTATTAAGACACAACATTGCCATCTGGGATGTGATCGCTTCCTGCGATATTGAAGGTTCCAGCGACAGCAGTATTAAAAATGCAGTGCCAAATGATTTTTCATTCATTTTAAAAACAGCCCCAATTCGCCAGATTTATACCAACGGTGGGACTGCTTATAAACTTTATCATAAATATTGTGAAAAAGTGACTGGATTTGAAGCTGTGAAACTGCCTTCCACAAGCCCTGCGAATGCTTCTTATTCATTAGAACGGCTGATACGTCAGTGGAATCAGATTTCAAATACCTGACCTGCACCTGTGATATCTCTGACGATATTCTTCCATCTGCGCCCATCTTCACAGTTTAAATAATGATGGTTGATCTTGTAATGCTCAAAGCAATGCATTGGGAATACAACTTTACTGTCCGTATGTTCTAAGAAATAATTCATTCCCCAGCAATACTTATCTTCCTGTCTTGGATCAAGGAGCATAAATGCAAGATCGATCTTCTTTCCTTCCAGATATTTCATCTCATCCTGAAAGGTCTTCTTGTAATATTCATTATCTTCCTCTGGTTCTCCATTCCAATGCCACCAGTTAAGATCCCCTGCATGGTAGATTGTCTTTCCTTCCACTTTCACAAGAAATGCTACTCCCATGTCATTTGATCTTAAAGTTTCTATTTCGATTCCAGCAACTTCCTTTTTTTCATGTGCTTTCATAACGACTGCATCTTCGTTATCTTTGATATCATCAGAAAGAATATAATGAATATCTTTATACTGTTCTTTTAGTTTCCAGATTGCTGGATCATAATGATCGGCATGGCTGTGTGATGCAAAGACATAGAGAGTCTTACTGCCGTCAAATGACGGGATTTCTCCCTGATAGTAATCAAACAGCAGAACATTTTGTTCCATCTCAACCATAAAACCACTATGTTCAATAAATGTTACTTTCATTTCTGGTTATCCTCCAAAATCTTTTCCTTCATCTGCGGATCAAACTGTTCCTGTTTTAACATCTCAATCTCATATTTGTATGGCGGATAGGATTTCTTGCTGTCTTCCGCTTTAATGTATGGTGTTTCTAAAATCTTAGGTACCTGTTCGAAGTCTTTGTGATGTACGATGTGGTTTAACGTCTCAAATCCGATCGTTCCAAATCCAAGATTTTCATGACGGTCTTTTCCTGCACCGATCACATTCTTACTGTCATTGATATGAAAGACTGCGATCTGGTCTTTGCCGATCGTCTTATCAAACTGGTCAATGACATTTTCAAATCCTTCTCCAGACAGATCTAAGCCGCTGTCGCTCACATGACAAGTATCGAAGCAGACTCTTAATTTCTCTGGATATTTTACACCATCATAGATTCTTTTTAGTTCTTCAAACTCACGCCCGATCTCGCTTCCTTTTCCTGCCATTGTCTCCAGTGCGATATGAACCGGCATATCCTGATACATGACCTGATTTAATCCTTCGATGATACGATCAATTCCTTTGTCAACACCAGCTCCAACATGAGAACCTGGATGCAGGACCAACGTATGACTTCCCATAGCTTTGGTACGTTCTACTTCAACTTCTAAGAATTCCACTGCTAACTCAAACGTCTCAGGTTTCGTCGTATTCGCAAGATTGATGATATATGGTGCATGAACAACAAACGTTTCCATTCCATGTTCTTTCATTAATTTCGTTCCATCTTCAATTCTTAATTCCTCAATCTTTTTTCTTCTTGTATTCTGTGGTGCACCAGTGTACACCATAAAAGTATTCGCTCCATAAGATAATGCTTCTTTGACAGATCCTAGAAACATGTCCTTTCCTTTCATCCCTACATGAGAACCAATCAGCATAATTTTCCCTCCGATTAAAAATTTTTCTTCTTTTTTGTGTGTCATTCTGTTGCAGATTATACCGAAAATATGCTGTAAAATCCATATTTTGATACTTAATTTAATTTTTTTGAACTTTTTTTCGTTTTTTTATTGACACAAGTTCCATATAGTGATATCATAACGGTGTTGCGCAGTTGTGGCGGAATTGGCATACGCGCTAGACTAAGGATCTAGTCCGGGTTAACTGGGTAGGGGTTCAAGTCCCCTCAACTGCACTTAAGCCGATGTGGCGGAATTGGCAGACGCGCTGTGTTCAGGTCGCAGTGAGCTTACGTTCGTGCGAGTTCGAATCTCGCCATCGGCATACCGAAGTTTGTGACTTCGGTTTTTTTATTTCATACAATAACTACAAAAAGGAGTCCTCAGACTCCTTTTTTCTTTCGACTCTTTAATAAATTATCTGCTAAGGTTGATACAGTATTCACAATAATCTCCTGCTCTACCGTCTCACATTGTTCCATGATCAGATCCATCTTCTTGCTGTAAAAATATTTTTTCTGTTTCTTGCTGTAACTGTCCACCAACAGTTCATCTATGGTAACACCTAGTGCATCTGCGATCAGCTTAAGTGCTGGCAGCGAAACGCTTACTGAAGCCGTCTCCACATTTGACATATGACTTAATGAAATATCTGCCATCTCGGCAAGTTGTTCCTGTGTTATATTTTCTTTTTTACGATATTCTTTAATTTTCGCTCCCAGAGCTTTATAATTAATGGGCTTCATAGCTCTCCACACTCCTTATATACTCTGATTTTATTATGAATCATTTTTTCAAATAACCGCCTGTGGCAATAGTTTCTATTGTAATGGACCGCTGGCCTTATTTCTGTTATGATAAAACCAACTAATATATTGTTATCATTTATAAATAGGAGGTTTTTATGCATCTATTCATGAAATTTATTTTAGCACCTGTTCTTTTTGTTCTATCTGTTTTTGTGATCATACAAACTTATAGAAAATATAAGATCAAACATCTTTTGAAAAAATGGGAAAAGAAATATCACCCATTTCCATTGAAAAAGGAAGCCTGAGATTTAGGCTTCCTTTTTTTGATATGATGATTTGTTTGTATATTCTTGAAAACATTTCATCTTTTTATTTCTTAACACTATCTTAGCATGCTATACTTGTATACACTACAGCTTGAAAAACTAGAAAAGAAAGGATACAAACTTTACATGAACCAAATCAAACCTATGTTACTAACCACACTGAAATCCTATGACCGATCACAATTTGTCAAAGATGTTACCGCTGGGATCATCGTTGCGATCATAGCTCTTCCATTATCCATTGCCTTAGCACTTGCTTCTGGTGTTGGACCACAAGCAGGTATCTTTACTGCGATCGTTGCTGGCTTTGTGATCTCTGCTTTCGGTGGCAGCAGCGTACAGATTGCCGGACCAACCGCTTTGCAACCATTGTTGCCGGAATCGTTGCAAAAGACGGGCTTGACGGTCTTGTGATCTCCACGATCCTTGCCGGTATCTTCTTGATCCTTATGGGACTTTGCCACTTTGGAAGTCTGATCAAATTTATTCCTTATACGATCACCACGGGATTCACTTCCGGGATCGCTGTTACAATCGTCATCGGACAGTTAAAAGATTTCTTTGGTGTTACTTATCCAAATGGTTTAAAACCAATTGAAACAATGGAAAAACTAAATGCATTTGCCCTTGGATTTTCATCTTTCCATGTTGATGCCCTGATCGTTGGCGGAGTCAGTCTTGCCATCCTGATCATCAGTCCATATATTTTTAAAAGAATTCCTGGATCATTGATCGCTGTGGTCATTGGTATTCTTATGGTAAAATTTCTGCCACTCCATGTTTCAACGATTGGAAACCTCTATACGATCACAAATGATCTGCCATCATTCCATATACCTGCAGTCAAATTTTCTATGGTGAAATCAGCGATTCCAAATGCATTTACCATTGCGGTACTTGCTGCCATTGAATCTCTGTTATCCTGCGTTGTTGCTGATGGAATGATCAACGGCAAACATCGTTCTGATACAGAATTAGTTGCACAAGGACTTGGAAATATCGCTTCTGCCCTATTTGGAGGTATTCCTGCAACTGGAGCGATCGCAAGAACTGCTGCCAATATCAAAAATGGAGGCCGCACTCCGGTTGCTGGCATGGTCCATTCCATTACTTTGGTCATCGTATTAGTCGTTTTAATGCCATTTGCTGGTATGATCCCAATGCCTACGATCGCGGCCATCCTTTTTGTTGTTGCTTACAATATGTGTCAGTGGAGAACTTTTGTACATATGTTAAAAACGGCTCCAAAAAACGATATCATCGTGTTGATCGTCACATTCATTTTAACGGTTGTCTTCGATCTTGTCGTTGCGATCGAAATCGGTATGGTCATTGCATGTCTGCTGTTTATCAAACGCATGAGTGAGGAAACCCATGTTGACAGCTGGGTCTATGTCGATGATGATACACCTGAAATTGATGATCATCTAGCACGGCTTCCTTTAGCGATCCGTGTTTATGAGATCACAGGACCTTTATTCTTTGGTGCTTCTGATACGATCGAGCACATCGTTGTAAAGGATTTCACTAAATGTCTGATCCTGCGTATGCGAAGTGTTCCTGCACTTGACAGCACAGCATTAAATGCATTAAAAGATCTCGTTGATACTTGTGAGAAAAAAGGAATTACGATCGTATTTTCTCATGTCAATGAACAACCAATGAAGGTTATGAATAAAGCTGGATTTATCGAGCTTGTTGGGAAAGAACATTTCTGTCCAAATATCGCTGCTGCACTAAAGCATGCAGAAGATTGTATTGATTAAATTCAGATCTCGCTCATGATCCTCTGCGTGATCTCATTCGCTTTTTCATAAATGCGAGCCGCATCTGTTCCAATAAAGAATTCGCCATCTTCATACAGAATCTTTCCTGCAACCATTGTCATCTTGACATTCTGCTTACTTCCACTGTATACCAGATTCTTTCTGATATTGTGGATTGGCTGCATATTTGGCTGATGCAGGTCGATCATTATAAGATCTGCCTGCTTTCCTTTGACTAACACATCACAGTCTGAAAGATTCATTGCTTTTGCACCGCCTGTTGTTGCCATCTTTAATACCTCTGCTGCATCAACTGCACTCGCATCATTTTCCCGATATTTGGCAAGTGCTGTAACAAGAAACATCTCGCGAAACATATCAAGACAGTTATTGCTTGCAGGTCCATCCGTTCCGATTGCCAGATCAATATTTCGTTTTAACATCTCCTCGATCGGAGCGATCCCGCTTGCTAATTTTAGATTCGAGGCTGGGTTGGTGATCACAGAAATCTGATGTCTCTTTACGACATCAAGATCTTCTTCGCTCATATGAACACAGTGGTACAACCCTCCTCCATATTCAAACAGCCCTAGCTGTTCCATATATACCGTTGGTGTCATACCTGTTCTCTCGACGCACTGTACCACTTCTGAGGCACTTTCTGAATTGTGGGTATAGATAGGTGCATGGTACTTCTTAGAAAGCTCTGAGATGCCTTCTAAGATTTCTCTCTTGGTTGTATATTCTGCATGGAACCCCAGTTCATAACTGGTAAGTCCATCTTCTTTATGGTACTTCTCATACCAATTCTCTACTTCTTTCACAGACTGGGTAAAATCATTCACTGCTCCAATAACAGTTGTCCGAAAACCACAATCCTCAGATGCCTGGATCATCGTATCTGGTGTCAGATACATATCCGCATTGGCGGTGATCCCGCTTGTTAAATATTCCATGATGGCAAGTTTGGATAAATGATAGATATCATCCGGTGTTAACTTGGCTTCATATGGGAACACCTGATCATTTAACCAGGAAAGCAGCGGCATATCATCTGCATGAGATCTTAAAAATGTCATCGCAGAATGTGTATGGGCATTCTTAAATCCAGGCATGATCAGATTGCCTTTTGCATCAATCTGTCTCTCCCATGCGATCTTTGCCGCTTCTTCTTTATTCTCCGGTCCGACATACTGTATTTTATGATCTGAGATCCAAATCTCTCCATCAAAGATCTCTTGATCTTCCTGCATGGTTAAAATTCTTGCATGGTAGATTCTTATCATTTGATCACCTCTTATTTCTTCAGACTCTTCCCCATTCTACAGATGCATTCTGTTACTAGTTTCTGGAATTTTGGAGCTGCACGATCTGCACTTTGCTGAACTTCTTCGTGTGTCAGTGGTTTCTTACTGATTCCGGCAGCAGGATTCGCAATACACGAAATTCCACAGATCTTCATTCCCATATGATTTGCCGCGATCGCCTCACAGGCAGTACTCATTCCAACCGCATCTGCACCGATGGCTTTACACATCCTGATTTCTGCCGGAGATTCAAAATTAGGACCTGGAAGCTGGATATAAGTTCCTTCTTTAAGATCAATCTGCAGATGATCCGCACTTTTTCTGATCACTTCTTGTAATTCTTCATCATAAATATGACTCATATCCGGAAATCTTTCTCCAAATTCTTCGATATTCGGCCCAATTAATGGAGATGGTACAAAACTTGCGATCTGATCCGTGATCATCATAAAGTCACCCGCTTCAAATCCACGATGAATCCCACCGGATGCATTTGTCAAAAACAAGATCTCTGCTCCCATCATCTTCATCAGTCGAATCGGCAGTACAACATCACTCATGGAATATCCTTCATAATAGTGAACTCGTCCTTCCATGATCATTACTGGAATATCTTCTACGTAACCAAGTACAAATCTTCCTTTATGTCCCTGTACTGTAGAAACTGGAAATCCTTTGATCTCATGGTAATCGATCACAGTCTCAATCTTGATCTTCTCCGCATAATCTCCAAGACCGGAACCTAAGACCAATGCGATCTGTGGTTTAAACTCTGTCATTTCATTTACTTGTTTATAACATTCATTTACTTTATCATATATTTTATTCATATTATTGATCTCCTTCCTGCCAGTTCTTTTTCTTACATTATGACACATTTTTGTACAAAATGAAATGCATTCCACACACATCCTATTGTTTACAAAAATTATAGTTCCCATTTCTTGCTTTCCATTCATTTGCAAGTTATACTTAAAGAAACCCCAATTTCCCTACAACAAGGAGTACTAATATGAAGTTAGCAATCGTTGATGATAATAAATTAGAACAGGAGCTCATTTTCAACACTCTTCGTACTTATGAACATGAAAGAAACATCTCCATTGATATTTCTTCTTATAGCGATGGTAATTCTTTTTTGAATACCTATGTCCCTGGAGATTTTGATCTGATCTTTATGGATATTTATCTAAATGAACTGAACGGGATCGATATTGTACGCAAGATCCGTCAGATGGATTCCAAAGTGATGATCGTATTCTTAACAACAAGTAAAGAATACATTTTTGAAGCTGCCCCTTTTCATTTTTTTGATTATATTTTAAAGCCTTTTGAATCCACACAGATCTTTCATGTACTTGATGATGCTTTAGCGCTTCTTCCTGAGCAGGAAGCTGAATTATCTTTTGAATATCGTTCTTTTGATGTTCATTTTCCATTATCAAAGATTCAATATATTTACTCAAATAATCATGAGGTGATCATTCATACAACGAATGGAACACATGCTTTCCGGCTTCCTTTTTATTCTGTCACAGATCATCTGGATGATTCAAGATTTCTTCAGTGCAACCGTGGAATCATGTTGAATATGGACTATATTAAGACGATGGAATCCGATTACTTCGAAATGACAGATTCAAAGTGTTTTCCGATCAAAACGAAAGGACGCAAGCAAATCCGAGAGCAATATATCAAATACCAGTTTTTGAAACTTGAGGAGGCATGATCTTTTATGACTTTTTATGATATTTTTACATATTTATGTACATTTACAATCATCATTCCACTGGCAGTTTTTTGCCTGTTTCCAGTAATCGATCATCTAAAGACTCCGATCCGCCATCTGCTGATCAAGATCAGCCTTGTTTTTGTATGCTATTTTGTTCTATTGATCATTCCGTATATGATCTTTCAACAGGATCTGGGCAATATTCTTGTATTCCTTGCTGTGCCTGTGTTCTTTTATCTATTTCAAAAAGAAACGAACCTGATGCTTCCTGCATCTCTCTTTGTTATGCTGACTGCATGTTGTCTTGGTTCTCTTTCTTATGTTATCTATCATACATTCGGTGTCATCTTTCATCCACATGGACAAAGTACAGAATTTTATCCAGAATCCATGATCGCACAACTGATCTTTCTGGTTTTCGCCGATATCATCTTATATAAACCTGCCAGAAAATATCTCGGCTGGATGGTTACGAATTTCCACAATGCCTTTGTCTGGCGAATTGCGTGTATTTTCCCATGCTGTTTTACTTTTCTCGTTTTTACTTATATTCCACACAATTATTATGATATTTATACCTATCATGATCTACATGTTTACTTTTCCATGATGCTCACTTTACTGGTCTTTGTATTTCTTTTATATGTCTTATTTTATACTATCATCCACAGTTATGTAGAAAATCAGTACATATTGGAAGAACAAAAGATTCTGGAGATTCAGGCAAAAGAATACTCCAGCTTTCCCAACATGTACAGGAGACAAGAGAAATCCGCCATGATTTTCGTCATCAGATCACTGTTATCTCTGGATTGTTAAATCAAGGAAATTATGAAGAATTAAAGGAGTATCTGTCCCAATATGAATCATCTATTTCTTTACAGACTAAGATCTACTGCCGTCAGCCCGCTGTAAATGCCATTTTATCGCATTATGATCTTTTATGTGCACAAGATAAGATCAAAACAAAATTTGCCGTTGATTTTCCAACGCTCTCTCCAATCTCTTCCGTTGATTTTTGTATTGTTCTTGGAAATCTTTTAGAAAATGCTTACCTTGAATGTAAGACATTACAGAAGTATGAGAAATTCATCCATCTCAAAGCCAGACAGACTTCTCCTGGTGCTTTTGTTCTGCTCATCGAGAACCCTTCTGAGCATGAGATCAAAAAAACAGACAGTGGCTTCTTCTTATCCTCTCGCCGCAAAAACTGCGTCGGTACAGGTCTTAAATCAGTCACTGCCATATGTAAAAAATACGATGGCCATCTGTCTATTGAGACTGATAACCACCGCTTTAAAGTCAAGATGTTTTTACAATGTTAATTCTATTGATTAAGCTAATTTTTCTTTTGCTACGTCAACTAAAGCTTTGAATGCTTCTGGTTCGCTGATCGCCATCTCAGATAACATTTTTCTGTTGATGTCAACACCAGCTAATTTTAATCCGTGCATGAATTTGCTGTAAGAAAGTCCGTTCATTCTTGTAGCAGCGTTGATACGTGCGATCCATAACTGTCTGAACTGACGTTTTCTCTGTTTTCTTCCTGCGTAAGAACTTGTTAAAGCTCTCATAACAGACTGTTTTGCTACTCTATACTGTTTAGATCTAGCTCCTCTATATCCTTTAGCCAGTTTTAATACTCTATTGTGTTTTTTCTTTGCGTTCATTCCGCCTTTGATTCTTGCCATTGCTTACATTTCCTCCTTAACGATCCATCTTACAGATATGGTAAAATCTTCTTCATGTTCTTTTCATTTGTTGCATCTGTCATTGCAGCTTTTCTTAAATTTCTCTTTCTCTTAGGAGATTTCTTTGTTAAGATATGGCTTTTGTATGCCTTATTTCTTTTTAATTTTCCTGTTCCTGTCTTTTTAAATCTTTTTGCAGCTGCTCTACATGTCTTCATTTTTGGCATGGTTATTTCCTCCTTAATCCTGCTTGTATCTACTCATATTTGAATATCTTAAACTCCTAGTTGTTCTTTGGAGCTAAAAACATTGTCATGCTTCTTCCTTCAAACTTTGGTTTCTTATCGATGGTGGCTACATCTTCTAATGCTTTCGCAAAATCATCTAAGATATACTTACTTGCATTCACATGAGCAAGTTCTCTTCCTCTGAATCGAAGTGTGACTTTCACTCTCGCACCTTTTGCAAGGAATTTCTTTGCATGATTAATCTTTGTGTTTAAGTCGTTTGTGTCAATGTTTGGTGACATGCGGACTTCTTTCACATCGATGACTTTCTGTTTCTTCTTTGCCAGCTTTTCTTTTCTTGTCTGCTCGTATTTGTACTTACCGTAATCGATAATCTTACAAACCGGTGGTTTTGCCTTTGGTGAGATCTTGACAAGATCTAATCCTGCTTCATCTGCTAACTTCTGTGCTTCCCTTGCGGACATAACTCCAAGCTGCTCGCCATCATTCGCGATCAGACGTACTTCTTTATCTCTGATCTGTCCGTTAATCATTAAATCGCTAATAATTACACCTCCATGATAATTAAAAAAGTGGATAGTTATAAGACTATCCACATAAAATTCAAGCATGATCACGAAATATCATATTCTTAAATATTAACCCAAGTCACTTCCTAATCTATCATATGTGCTAAGGTGAGAGTGGATACTCTTCTTTGTTGTTTCTGTTGTTCTTCACAACTTTTGATATTATATCATGCTTTCATTTTTATTGTCAAGTATTTTTCTTATCTTTTTATTTTTCTACATTGAATGTCACTTTGTTATTCAACGCTTTATAAAATGTCAGCTGGTATCTCTGGGCATCCGCTAATACATCGTAATCTTCGCCAGTTTCAATGATCTTGAAATTAATGATGTTCGCCTTTCTCGCACTGTCTTTGCTCACTGCTACACCATTACGTTCGTCTGCAAATCCTTTGACATTCGCCAGCATATTAAATTCTGTTTTGATGCTATCCACTTTATAAGAATATTGTTTTCCTGTTTGACTTGTAAAATAGATTGTGACAGATTTCCAGTTTGGATTAAATGTAAATGTTGTCTTGCTTCCAGATGTTTCACTGCATACATCATCAAATCCATCATATACAAAAACATCAACATCTTTTGTGCAGATCTTTCCTGATCTTGCAGTGGTAGAAATCTGAATTCTGCTGTATCCGCCTTTTTTAGCTGCCACTTTTCCTTTGCTGTTAACCACTGCTACCTGTGGATTACTGCTCTTATAAGTCAGAGTTTTTGATGCCATCTGTTTTCCTCCAGGTAAAGCTGTTGCTTTGATCTGGGCAGTGTTTCCTGTCTTGTAGAAATTGATCGTCTGTGCAGATGAAAGTTTGATCCCTGTCGCTGCTTTTCTTACATATACAGTGATCTTCTTTGTTTTCACTCCTGAAGCTTTCATTGTGATCTTAGCAGTTCCGTATTTCTTTCCTTTGATCACACCCTTTTTATTTACTGTCGCTACAGATTTTTTGGATGTCTTATATGTGATCTTTTTCTTTTTCCCAACTGTTTTTGCATTTAATTTTAAAGTTTTTCCAACAAAAACCGTTGCCTTGCTTCCTGTTGATGTTTTGATATATGCTTTTTTGGCAGCTTTCGCATTTGTTGGCATGATCATACAGGAAACTGCAAGCAACATCAGCATCGTCATTATCTTTTTCTTCATGTTCCTGATCCTTCTTAAATAGAAAATTCTTTTATAGAAAAAGAATCCTGGAGGAAAGCTCCTCCAAGATTCCTTTATCACTCAGCAATTGATTATTTTGCTACATACTGTGTAATTGTTAAATCTTTTGCTTTGTCTGCTGGTAATTTTACTGTGTATTTACCATCTTTTGCTGTTGCTGAAGCAATAACTTTTCCAGCTGCATCTTTTACTACGATGTTTGTAGCGTTTTTGTCGCTTGTTACAACGTATTTAGCACTTGTAGCTGTTACTGTACCGTCTTTTGCTACTGTAACTTTGATGTTGTGGTTCTGACCTTTTTCAGATTTTGCTGCAACAGCGTATTCTGTATCAGATACTTTTGTAACTGTTGCTGTGTATTTTCCATCATAGTTAGATGTACCTTTGATCGTAGCTGTCTTTGTAGCACCTTTACCAGTAGCTGATAATACACCTAATGTAAAGTTTTCTTTGCTTTCCCATGCTTTGAATCCAGCTGCTGGATCAGCAATATATCCTAATGCTTCTTTAACCTGTGCTACAGAGATCTCAACTGTCTGTTTTCCACGAGTTAAAACGTATTTGTCAGCATTAGCAACTAATCCTGTATATTCAGCTGTGTTATCTTTTACAACTGGTTTTACAGTTTCAGGTGTTACAACTTTTGCAGGTGCTGGAGCTGCTTTTACTGTTACTGTAAATTTAGCTTTCTTACCTTTTGCATCTTTACATGTTGCTGTAATTGTTACTTTACCAGCTTTCTTTGCAGTTACTTTACCTTTAGAAGTTACTGTAGCTACTTTCTTGTTGCTAGATTTGAATGTTACAGCTTTTGTAGAAGCTTTCTTTGGTGAGTAAGTTGGGTGAAGAGTGAATTTCTTTCCAGCTGTTACTGTTTTCTTTGTCCCCTCTTTGAATTTTAAAGTTTTAACAACTTTACCAACTGTAACCTTTGTTGTAGCCTTTGCTTTTTTGTTGTTTTTAGCAATTGCTGTGATTGTTACTGTACCTTTTTTCTTTGCACGGATGATACCATTCTTAGAAATAGTAGCAATCTTTTTGTTGCTTGTTTTGTACTTTAACTTATAAGTTTTAGCACTTTTTGGTGAGAATTTCAGGCGTGTCTTTGCATTCATCCAGTGTCCTGGTACACTAATCACATACCCTTTCTTCTTAAAAGATAATTTCTTTACCTTTTTTGTTGCTGCACTAACATTAGCTGTTTTTGGTGCTTCTGTTACTGCGACAAGCCCGAAAGCCATAACTGCGGATAATCCACAAGCTGCTGCTTTCTTGATGATTTTGTTACTCATACTTACATTCCTCCTTATTAAGTATTTGGATGATTTTTCTCCGTATCTGACTCACCGTAATATGAATATGAATATTTATACTCATAATTACCATAAGCACCGATACGCTCATCAACTTTATTTAATACAGCCCCAAGGATACGAACCTCGCCCCTCTTCAACTGCTTGATGACATCTTGAACGATCTTACGTTTGATCACTCCCTGCTCGATCACGATGACCGCTCCATCTGTATATTTACCGATGATCACAGCATCAATAACAACACCTAGCGGTGGTGCATCAATGATCACATAATCAAACATATCCCTAACATTCTCAATGAATTGTTCAAACTGCTCAGAATCCAAAATGCTTGTTGGATCTGGTGACAGCGGACCAGCTACTGTAATACAAAGTCCCTCAACTTCTGTCTCGTAGATGATATCCTCCACTTCTGCCTGTCCTGTCAGATAATGGCTTAATCCTTTATCGATTCCCTGTATATGATATCTGGCTGCCATTACTGATTTTCTTAAATCAGCATCCACCATCAGTATCTTCTTTCCACTTTCTGCAAGTGTTCTTGAAAGGCTCAGAGAAATAGAACTCTTTCCTTCATTCGGAACACTGCTTGTCATTGTGATCACTTTAATATCTTTTCCGCAGAAGGCTAAGTTCGTCTTTAACTGGTTTAGTCCTTCTACCATACGATAATCATTGATCTCTGGAAGATCCATTACTAATTTCTTCATCTTATTCCCTCGCCCTCTTTACTTTCTTTGTTCGCTTTGTAGTTCCCTTTACCAAAGGTAATTGCGCTAAAGTAATAATTCCAAGATATTTCTCAATATCTTCTTCTTTCAGGATCGTATCGTTCATCAGATACTGGATCACAATGGCTGCTGCCATCAATATAAATCCAAGAACTGCTCCAATCAATACGTTCTTCTTAAGACTTGGGCTGTCTGGTTTATCTGCCTTATATGCCTTTTCGATGATCGTTGGTGATTTCACGTCCATCTTCTCTGCAACTGTCTTCGCTGTTACTTCTGCAAGATCCTGTGTGATGCTCTGTGCAAGTGCTGCATCCTTATCTGTTATCGTAATCTGCATGATACGTGTATCAGATGGATTCTCCACCGTGATCTTCTTCTCTAATTCTTTATAATCCATATCAAGCTTCAGATCTGCGATCACCTGTTCAAGGACTGGTCTTGTCTTAACAATTACCATATAATCCTGTGTTAACTGAGTACCCATTGTAAGATCTGTAAGCTGTGAAAGTCCACCCTTTGAAACAACATAAAGCTGTGCTGTAGAAGAATAGATCGGTGTCATCGCAAACTTCGTGATCAATCCTGATGCACCTGCAAAGACGATTGCTGTCAACAAAATCCAAACGATCTTCTTCTTCAATGCCAAAAACAATTCCCTTAAATCAATCTCGATCTCATCATCATTCTCTAACTCGTACATAGATGTTTTTATCCCTTCTTTAATTAAATACTTTTCCCCTCAAGCATTCTCCTTGGATTCTCATAAAGAATCTGGTCCGCATGCTTCTTCCGTACAACTTCTGCTGCCGGTTTCATATTTGGTCTTCTTGTCCGGAAATCGTGACAATCCGTTCCAAGGAAATGAACCAGTCCTTCTTTCATAATCTTCTTACAAAAAGATGCTCGTTTATCAAAAATTCCTCCGATCAGGCTTTCCGCATTTATCTGAATATATGCACCTGTTTCGATCAGTTCGACAATCTTGTCTACATGTCCGAAAACTGCTTTGTATCGCTCTACATGCGCAAGGATCGGAATATATCCTGCATATACAAAATCCTGAACCGCGCGATATATATGCGAATAGGCATCTGATGTCGCAAACTCTACTAAAACATAACGGGTCCCATTCATCGTCAATGCTTTCCCTTGTTTCAGATCTGAAACTGTCCCTTGCTGATAATATAATTCGCTCCCAAGGTATAGCTGAATCTCTGGATAATACTTGTATGCCTTCTCTCTGATCGCCTCAAACTTCTCTCTCAATACTTCTGTATCCGGATGTCCAAACTTCGGACCGTAATGCGGAGTCAGTATTACCTGATCCACGCCTTGTTCCCGTTCTTCATCCAACAGTCCCATTGAATCATTGATGTCCTTTGCTCCATCATCAACTCCATATAATATATGTGTATGAATATCTATCAACGCCATAACAATCTCTTTTCTAAGTCTGATATTTATATTATTTTTGATAACTTAAGAAATATACTAATATAATATACCATCTTTATTCTCAAGTTACAATGCTTTTTCTTGTCAAAAAGAAATACAATTTATACTATTCTTTGCTGAACTCAACTAACTCTAATCCCTCATTACGATCAAGTACAAACTGGATTCCCCATTCATTCTTAAATAACAACAGTGGATTTCCTCGCATATCTTTGACTTTCTTAACTTCAGATACACCACGTAATTTGTTCATATCCGTGTTGCGGTCTTTGATCCAGCGGATTGCCTGATATGGCAATGGTTCTAAACGGATCTCGCAGTTGTATTCATTTTCCAGACGGTATTTTAAGACATCAAACTGAAGTGTTCCTACAACTCCGACGATGATCTCTGCAAATCCTGCTTCATGTTCCTGGAAGATCTGGATAGCACCTTCCTGTGCGATCTGTTCTACACCCTTCACAAACTGCTTACGCTTCATAGAATCTAACTGGATGACTCTTGCAAAATGTTCTGGTGCGAATGTTGGGATTCCTTCATATTCAAAGTCATCTTTTGGAAGGCAGACAGTGTCTCCGATAGAGAAGATTCCCGGGTCAAATACTCCGATGATATCTCCTGCATACGCCTCTTCTACGATCTTACGTTCCTGTGCCATGATCTGCTGTGGCTGGGAAAGCCTCATCTTTTTCTTACTCTGTACATGTTTTACTTCCATGTTCGCTTCGAATTTACCGGAACAGATTCTCATAAATGCAATTCTGTCACGGTGGTTTTTGTTCATATTTGCCTGAATCTTAAAGACAAACGCTGAAAAACCATTTTCCACAGGATCTACTTCTTCTCCCTTGGATGTTCTTGCAAGTGGTCTGTTTGTCATCTTCAGGAAATGCTCTAAGAATGGTTCTACACCAAAGTTTGTAAGTGCTGATCCAAAGAATACTGGAGATAGTTTTCCCTGATGTACTTTCTCCATATCAAGATCTGCTGCTGCACCATCTAACAATTCAATTTCTTCCATCAGATTCTCATAGAAATCTTCTCCGATCAGATCTGCTGCATTATCATCATCTGCTGAAATAATCGTTTCTTTTGCTTCTTTTGCACCACCTGTGGAGACTGCCTCGAATCGTAAGATATTTCTTGATGCACGCTCGTATACACCCTTAAATTCTTTTCCACATCCGATCGGCCAGTTGATCGGACATGTCTCGATCCCTAAGACTTTCTCGATATCGTCTAACAAATCGAAAGTATCCTTAGCTTCACGGTCCATCTTATTGATAAATGTAAAGATCGGGATATGTCTCATAACACAGACCTTAAATAACTTGATCGTCTGTGGTTCGACACCCTTGGAAGCATCGATCACCATGACGGCACAATCCGCTGCCATCAGTGTACGATACGTATCTTCTGAGAAATCCTCATGTCCTGGTGTATCAAGGATATTGATACATTTTCCTTCGTATTCAAACTGTAATACAGAAGAAGTGACAGAGATACCTCTTTCTTTTTCAATCTCCATCCAGTCAGATACTGCATGTTTGGAGTTTGCCTTTCCTTTCACAGACCCCGCTGTATTGATCGCTCCTCCATATAAAAGGAACTTCTCAGTCAACGTTGTCTTACCGGCATCCGGATGGGAAATGATCGCAAAGGTTCTTCTGCGGCCGATCTCCTGCTCAATGCTGTTTGCCATAATCTTTTTCCTCTTTTCTATTTTTATCTATTATTTTACATTTCTACGCATACTTAGTCATATTATCACACCACTTCTTAAATTTCTACTGATTCTTTATAAAAAATATGCTTTTAACTATTGCTTTTCCCAAGAAACACAAGTGTTTTTCGATGTTAATTCGTGGTATAATGATACTATATTAAATCTAGGAGGATATCTCATGAGCAATACAATCTTACGCAATGAAAATGTATCTGTCACTTTAAAATCTCTTGGTGGGGAACTGACTTCTATCAAAGATGCTTCTGGTACAGAATATCTCTGGCAAGGAAATCCTGACTTCTGGAGCGGACAGGCACCTGTCTTATTTCCGATCGTTGGATGTTTAAGAAATGGAACTGCAACCATCGGTGATTCTAAGACTTGTTCTTTTGGCCGTCATGGTCTTGCAAGAAAATTAGAATTTACTTTGGTTTCTTCTTCTGAAACTTGTGCTATTTATTCTTTGAAAGCGGATGATTCTACAAAAGAACAGTATCCTTATGATTTTGAACTCCAGATGATCTATGAATTAACGGATCATGGAGTGAAAGTCAGTCATAAGGTGATCAATCATGGGGACATCGTTATGCCTTACTGTATTGGTGGTCATCCTGCATTTAACTGTCCAGTGTATGAAGGGGAAAATTTTGAAGATTATATCGTGGAATTTGAACAACCGGAAACTGCTGCCTGTGCACAGCTTACAGATGATGGTTTGATCAATAACAACGATCGTATTCCTGTTCTTGATCATGAAACTGTGATCCCTGTAAAACATTCTTTATTTTACAAGGACGCTTTGATCTTTGATCAGTTGAAATCACGCACGGTTGCATTAAAACATAAGGAAAGCGGTCATGGTATCTTAGTTACTTTCCCTGATTTTGATTATCTGGGTGTATGGTCTAGTGCAAATGATGGACCTTTTGTTGCTTTGGAACCTTGGAGTGGAACTTCTACCTGCAGTGATGAGGATGATGTGTTTGAACATAAAAGAGGGGTGCGATTCTTGGAGCCTGGAGAACATGAAACTTTGAGTTTTGTGATTGAGATTTTATAGTACGTGTTAATGTTATGAACATTTTGTGACTTGAAAACACTGGAATTTCCACATTTTTCGTGCTATCTTGTAGATAACAAACTTGTAGTTAGGAGTTATGATCATATGAATTGGCATGGAAAACGTTATTATTCGTTTGATAGTTTTTTAAAGAATTATTTTGGTGAGAAAATTTATAAAGTATCCTTAGATGGTGGTTTTACCTGTCCAAACAGAGATGGAACACTTGGAACTGGTGGTTGTATCTTTTGCAGTGAGGGCGGTTCCGGGGATTTTGCTTCTTCGGCTGCTTTGTCTGTGACAGATCAGATCACCGCTGGAATTGAGATGGTTTCTAAAAAGATCGAGAATGGAAAGTATATTGCTTATTTTCAGGCTTTTACGAATACTTATGGTCCGATTGAAAAACTGGAAGCTTTGTATATGGAAGCGATCAATGATCCGCGAATCGTTGCTCTTGCGATCGGTACCAGACCAGATTGCCTGCCTACCGAGGTTTTGGAACTTTTAAATCAATTAAATAAGATCAAACCTGTGTTTGTGGAACTTGGTCTGCAGACGATTCATGAAGAGACCGCTTCTTTTATCCGGCGTGGGTACCCTTTGTCTTGTTTTGATGAAGCAGTTATGAATCTTCATAAGATCGGTGTATTGACTGTTGTTCACCTGATTCTTGGGCTTCCTGGTGAAACGGATGATATGATGCTTGAGTCAGTTCGTTATCTGAATCACCTTCCGATTCATGGGGTTAAATTTTCTATGCTGCATATTTTGAAAAATACGGATCTGGCTGATCATTATGAGGAACATCCCTTTGATGTGTTTACTTTGAAGTCTTATGTTGATCTGATTTTGAAATGTATTGAGAATCTGAGTCCTGAGATCGTGATTCATCGATTAACTGGAGATGGACCGAGAGATTTGTTGATTGCTCCTGAGTGGAGTGTTTATAAGCGGAAAGTTTTGAATAGGATTGCGCATGAGATGAAGGTTAAGGATGTTTGGCAGGGGGATTTGTTGTAGATTTTGATTTGCCAATTGTTTATGATATCTCAAACAACTGTTTTCAAAATCTGGGATCTCTTCCGACAAATCTCATACCATCATCCTTTTTGCTAATTAACTAATTACTAATTACCTAATTACTAATCGAACAATTAGTAATTAGGTAATTATAACATACTTTAAAATTTTCAATCAATAACTTTGCATAATTCTTTGTTGATTTATTTTACCTTAACCGTCACATACTTCACCGCTTTCTGATACTTCGATGTTTTTGCTGCCGTGATCCGGATCTTGTATGTTCCTTTCTTGGCTTTCTTCTTTAATGTAACTTTTCCACTCTTAGTTACGGTCATACATTTTTTTGCTTTCTTTGGATATTTGGTCACTTTATAGGTCAGTTTTGCTTTTCCCAAAGATCTTGCTTTTAGGTTAAATGTTGCCTTTTTACGTTTTAATTTTTTTGCCTTGTAAATTTTTATTTTTGCTGTTTTTATTATCTGTTTCTTTAATTTTAATGGTTTTACGATGTTTGGTTTTATTACTTCTGGTTTACTTTGTGCATTATTTCCAGAGATATCATTTCCATTGCCGTTTCCTGTATTGCCATTCCCTTTATTATCTTCTCCTTGATCTGGGATTGCAGGATCTTTCTTATCAAGTTCCTCTACTACAAGATCAGAACCTTTGACTTCTTCTTTCTCATCAACGATATCTGCTAAAAAATCAACATATTTTGTTACCTTAACATTATTTCCCTTATCAGCAAATTGAATGGATGTGTTTGTGTTGTTATCTAAAATCATACTGTTTCCCTGCACTTTGGCATTGACCTCTACAATTCCTTCCTCGGAATTCTTGGATTGCATCGCAGCTGACAGATTATAATGATCTCCTTCCACTTTGATCTTCCCAGAAGTGATCGTTACTTTGTCTGCTCCATCGGCGGTTACTGCATATCCTTTGTTGTTATCATCACAAAGGAACTGGCAGCCTTCCTCTGCTTTCGTTAATTCAAATGAATTGCTTGCTGCCACTCTAAGATTCCAGATTGGATGCTCACTTTCCCAATCGCTTTGTTCGCAGGAATAAACTTTCATATCTCCTGTATAATTATTTCCATCGTATTCGAGATACTTTCCTTCTTCATTTTGTAATCGGAATCGCTTATTTGCTGATATCTGGATCGTTGTCTGATCCTGTTCATCTTCCTGATATGCTGATGCCGCCATCCTGCTTTTCATTTTCAAGGTCTGAATCCCGCCATTATATATTTTATCAACTCCATAATAGTTCAGATTCGTCCACAGATCTTCTACACATACATCATCAAATCTTGAATTTGAATCTGCAAAATGGAAGCTCTTGAAATCAGAAGAGACTTTCATTGTCAGGTATCCCCCGTAACTTCCAGGGTGATAAGAATTTTCATCATAGATCGTAATCTCATGATTTCCATCCGTGTCCTTCTTATAACCACAAACAACAACACTATGTCCGCCCTCTGGTATCATGAAGGAGAAAACAAATGGTTTTTTCACTCTTTTTGCATACTGGGCTTCTGCTACAAATTTCTTAAGAAAAGTTTCCAGATCTCCATTTCCCCAACCTGAATTTTTACTGATTCCATACGTTGATCTTCCACTGTCCAGACACTGTGTCATCTGATAATATAAGATCATGTCTTTCATTTTGGAATTCTCATATGGGCTTCCCAGCGTCCAATAATCATGTGCGCCACTTGTAATATCATCAAAATCAATATAACCTTGATTTCCATAACACATACTCAAAGCGATCCCATGACATACACCTGTATGTTCTCCATGAAAATACGTGATCATTCTCCATTTACTCTGAAAATCGCTACACTGCTTCACCAATTTATTTAGATATACAGGATTTGAAATGAAAGCTCTCATCCCTATATGCTTAAACTGGTTCGTATCCTTACCTGTTTTAAAGTAACTGGACATTCCTCCTTCGATCACTTCTCCATGGAATTGATCTTCATCCAGATAAAATGCGGCTCTTACTCCATGATTCGAATTATTTGCTCTTGCATGTGTGATTCTGTTTGCTCCTATTGATCGTGCTACATTTTCGTAAGATTGTCCTGTGTTACAAGGCAGTCTTAGCCAGTAGGAATCGTCTGGAGCCATATAATCCAAACCAATATTATTGGTTCCCATCAGCAGCTGCTCTGGTCCTATCAAGAAGAACTGATCCGTTGTATTCTCATACCATTTATCGGTTGCCTCTGCTAAAGTTTCAAACAGCTTACGATGGTATCCATTTGCATCAAAATCAAATTTGGAAGATCCTCCATCCGCTTTGTCTGCATCCAGATTATTCAAATATGTTTTCTGTGTGACCGTCTTTACACACTGAAGCTCTGAATCAGTAAAAGAAGATAAAAATCCCTGCTCTTCATCATAAGCATCCTCTCCATCAAGATTTGCTGCGGAAGGTACAGATCGATTGCTCCAATCAACCACTCCGGCAGAATTCATCCAATGTCTCAAGGCTGATTCTGTCCAGCGATTGGATCCGCTTTCAGCCCTGATGTGGTTTTTATACCCGGAATATTTTGCGTCATAACTCTTCTTACATAGGATTTGATCACTCAGCATCAATTTCCCATTTGAATCCTCTCCGATGCATCTCCATTTTATCTTCTTACCTTGATAAGTTCCAAGGTAAATGTAATCTCCAATATTTACTTTGCCATCCCCAGCATGTACTATTTTGTTGTTCACTGGCAGTAACGTAAATACCATACTGAATACGACCAGTAATGTTAATATTTTGCTGATGATTCTCTTTTTCATACCTTTTCCTTTCCTCATATTTTCTGAACTACTACTTTACATCTCTTTTTACAACACAACGTTTCTTGTAAAAAGAAATCCCATAACAGATCACCTCATCATAACTATCCTCAAATTCCTTTGCATACATCCTATGATCGATCTGCTGAATAGCTTTTTCACAATCCTCTTCTAAGTTCTTTACTTCTTTTGAATATTTCGCTTCAAAAACTGCAACCTTTCCTTCATGTTCATTAAAAATAACAAGATTACTTCGACCTTCTCCATGTTCTTTATTCGATTCAACACTATATCCAGCCCCAGCAAATATTCCTGCAAGAAATGCATGATAAAAATCTTCTCTATAATCATGATAACTGATCGTTATTCGCAATAACCTGCTGATCTCCTGTGTCAAAGTCTGCTCATCACCATTCCATACTGCATCAAATAAATGCTTTCGATCTTGTAGTTTCGCTGTATCACTAAACCAATCCTGTACTGTTGTCTTAAAAATCTCTCGTATCTCTTTGTTTGGAATCTTCAATGTGATCTTTCCATCTGCACTTTCCTTCTCTTCCTTATCTCTTGTCAGATATCCTGTTAAATACAAAATACTCCAAAAATTCTCTTCTGACGAATGTAAATAATCATACGTAAGATTTTCTTCTATTTTCTGATCAATCGTGTCTCCTGCCATCAATTTTTCCATCTTTTTTTGAATTCCGCTGCCTGCGTAGTCTATAAAAGATCGTATGATCGCATTATCACTTGTATTCTTCCAGTAACTTGCTGGCTTCATGTCTGGATCGATCCGTAGATCTCTTACATAGTTCATAACATCCCATGGACAATATACATCAATCTTTCCAAAATTATACCCATCATACCATTCTTTGATTTCTTTAAAATGCTCTTGCAGTCCAATATCTTTTAAGATATCTTTTACTTCCTGATCGGTAAATCCAAAATATTCATTTAAATGTGTTGCTATGATCGTATCTGAGATAAAATTATTGGTTCCTGTAAATATACTTTCCTTTGCAATTTTCAAGCAACCTGTAACTACTGCGAACTGAAGATGAGAATTATCTTTTAGAGATGTGCTCATCATCGTTTTCATCACATCCAGCATTTCTTTATAGTATCCATTGCTGCTTGCTTTCGCTAATGGTACATCATATTCATCCAATAATAAAATAACCGGCTTTCCGTAATGCGCATTCATCATTCTTATGATGGTAGCCACACTGATTTTTATCAGGTCTTCTGATAAATTTTCTTCACTTATATCTTGTAACTTCAAAAAGATCTTTTTATCATTCTCATTTACCTTATCGCTATCTGATAAATAATCATGCTCATTGCAGATCCATGAAATCTGATTTCTTAACATCTTCATAGCTGATTGAAAATTCAATCCATCCACATCTTTGAAGGAAATAAATAATGTTGGATACTGATTCATCCATTTTTGACATAATTCTATATCTCTTGAGATCTTCAAATCTTCAAATAGTTTTCTGCTGTCTTTTCGTATATCAAAGAAATACGCCAACATACTCATGCCGATCGTCTTTCCAAAACGTCTTGGTCTCGTGATCAATGTAACTTCTGCGATTCTTGATTCCAGTAATTCTTTGATCAAATTCGTTTTATCTACATAATAATATTCATTTTGTCTTAACTTATGAAAATCAGAAATTCCTACTGGTAATTTCACATTGTTCATTGCCAACACCACCTTCTTAGATTTTATCTAATCACAAAACATCCTCTTCCGTTTGCTTTAGCTTCATATAAGATCTCATCGGTCTTTGTCAGAAGTTCCTTGATCGTTTTTGGATATGTAAAACGATATACTCCAATACTGCAGCTTACTGTGACTTCCTTCTGAATTCCTGAGATGTTTTGAAAGAATTGTTTCATTTCTTCTTCTAACGCTTCCTGGCTCATCTCTTCTTCGATCATCACGGCAAACTCATCTCCACCAACTCTTCCGACTGCTCCATATGGCTCAAATTGTTCTTGTAAAAACATCGCAAATTTCTTTAAGGTTTCATCTCCTGCTATATGTCCCAGTTTATCATTGATCTGCTTAAACCAATCCACATCCAAGAATAAAAACCATCCTTGATGGCCATGGATCCTCTGATCGTTTTGAATATTTTGGCAGTGTTGCAAAAACAGTCTTCTTCCCATCACCCCAGTAAGGAAATCAATCTCCCCTTGATATTCCCGATACTTCATATATTGGTAGATCATAAGCATCGTCAATATTAAGATAAAATCCAATGCAAGCATTGCGATCAAAAACTGTACCTGTAAATGTAGCAGATCAATCTCTATTGTTCTTGTTACATGAACTCTGTGCTGTTTCAACATACATGTAGACCGATTTGCAAAATATCCAGTAGAAAATATCGCTATACAAATGATCAAAAAACTGATTCCTGATGATATAGCGACTATCTTAGAAGACAGATATGGATCATCCAAAGATTGATTTACCGCATCCTTGTATTTTTGAATGCGTTCCTTGTGATAAATCTTATATGCCACCTCTACCCAGAAAAGACAACATAGTGCAATAAGTGCATCATTGATCCCCATATGAAATGTCGACATTCCAGTATAACCAAGCTGTGGAAAACAGGCTCCCATAACGGTGAACACTAGGAAAGCATGTATCCACTGTGAGATCAAAGAAAGAATCCAGATTCCTATTTTCTCATACTTTCGTCCTTTTATGATGGAAAACAGATATCCAATCACAAAACCAAACAGAACTCTTGACCCAACACTTAGTAAAATGCTTCCTATTGGATTACCACTATATAGCGGCGAAAATATCTTATCATCTGATACAACATAAAGTGCTGATGCCTTATACATACTTGCTAGTCCAAATACCAATCCGATCAGTGTCGATTCCAAAGGTCCAAGCAAACATCCCGCAACTACGATCGGGATATATGCTGTTGTAAGTGAAATTGGATCAATATGAATGAATCCTAAAAAAGTAAATGACATAATAAGCTCGATCGCCAATAATAACACAAAAACATATTTTTCAAATTTTAAATGCTTCCATTTGTTTTGCTTCATATCTCTAATCTTCCTTTGCTTTTGGGTCTCTTAAACTTCTTCCCAATTCTTCTTTGCTTACTTACATCATATCATAAAAACAAAGTATCAACGACACCTGAATGCCCAAAATCAAAGGTATCCCTAATCTAAAATACCATTTTCTTGTCTTATGATGAAATACTGTCATACCGATCAGTGCTCCAATGGAGCCTCCGATCAGTGCAAGTATGATCAATTTTTTCTCTCTGACCCTCCACTGTCTTGTCATCGCTCTCCATTTGTCTAGTCCATACAATGCAAATGTTATAACGTTGATCATGATCAGATATAAGTGAATATATGCTGATTGCATTTGTAGGTTTCCTCCCCATAGCCTTTTATTTTAATCTGTATTTTCGATTTTTATTATTGCCTATTTGTTCTATATCTTGTGTCAAAACTTTTAATAACTCTTTCGTTCTGGAGGGTTTTAAATTTAACAAATTACAAAAATCCTGAATCGTATATTCTTTACCCTCTTCCATAAATTCAAGTATTTTTTTATAATTTTGTATTGTCTTTTTTGAAATCTTTTTATCGCCGTTTTTTATCGCCGTTTTTTTATCGCCGTTTTTTATCGCCGTTTTTTTATCGCCGTTTTTTACATTATCATATGAATAATCTTCATTTAATGGCACAATAAGCCTAAATACATCCCCTTCAATGAATTCTGGTTCTTTTCCAGAGTAATACTTTGAATATTTAAATATATTTCTCACTCCTGAACCTAATCGATCTGACCATCCTATATTTCTAAAAAATGATGCAATAATCGGATTCTTTGGATTTGGTTCCATATTATCAGGTGTAATAATTCCATCTCCTGATGACCGATTCGCATTTTCTGTATACATCCTATCTTTTTCTATTACAAATTTAGCTGTATATGAACTCGTAAATTCTCTATGAATCAATGTATTTGCAATCATTTCCCTGGTTATAATATTCCTCAGATTTTTTCGTTCCACCCCTTCTATAAAAAATTTATCAGACAAATGTTTTCTTCCAAATTCCATTAATTGATCGTAACTTTCTATTAAGTTTGTTCTTATGATCTCCCGGTCATCATAGCGATCCACATTAACTTTTCTTACTAATGCATCCGTTTCATAAGCTGGGCAAATATCCATGATCAGATCATCTTTTCCCAATAACATAACTGCTGCCAGGTTATATCCACTTTCTCCTGTCGCTCTGTCCTTTCCATATAATCCCGCACTTCTCAATAATTCCTCATCACTCATACTTTCCCAACTATGCAAACCTTCTATATTATTTGTTGCCATTTTTCTAATTCGTGGCAATAAATCTAATCTAAAATCTTCCAGTGAAATATAAGGATAAATCTGTTTCTCTGTAAACCTATTCTGTTTTCTAATATACATCATTGCAAGTTGAGCTGTTGCAGTAACTTTTACATCTGCATCATCTACTCTGTCATAAACTTCCTTTTTGAAACTGTGTACTTCTGCGCTGACTGGTATATGAATATGAATGATCATTTTTCCTTCATACTTTATAATTTCTGGTGATAGATATATGGTTGGAGTAAACATATTGGGATTACTGATAATCTTTATAAAATTCTTTACCATATCTCCTGCTGCATTTTCAGGAACTCCACAAACAGTCCCATTGTCTTCTACTCCAAGGTAAATATCTCCACCAAAACGATTCAGAAAGGCGCATACACTTTGATATACATCATTTTCTATTCGGTTGCTGCATCTTTTAAATTCTACTGCTATTGTTTCACCTATCTGCAATATGGTTCTTAATTTTTCTTGATCCATAGTATGTATCACCTCTCCTTTATTTTTTTATTCGTTGACATAAAATATACCAAATGTTAGTATATTAATAAAGAAAGGTGCTACCGATGACGGTTTACCTGATATTAATTAATTACGAATGATCGCTCAACTTACCAGGCAGGCGATCATTTTTCTGTCTTGGCATCATGCTTTCCACGCACCCTCAACCGATGAAATTCTTAAGGTCCCTGGGACCTCTCTTTTTTATCATCTGGCTTTTTTATATTTTCTAAAGTCTCATAATCACAAAACACCATATTAAAAATCTTTTTTAGTACATCATCTAATAAACAACAAACATGTTCAATAGTCCAGTTTTTTCTACTATATTCAGAATAATCAAATTCAAATTTTCCGTCCAAAAATCGTATTGCATATTCTTCAATCTTTTCCTCAAATGCTATGAAATCTCCATGTGCAATCTTGTTTCTAAGTTGCCGTAATAATTTAGCGCACAACTGTTTTTCGTCATTTGACAATCTATCAGGTAAGAATCTTTGTAACTTAATATCAAGTTCAGCTTCACATTTATTTTCAAGCATAAGCTGACATAATGAAAAATCTTTAATCAAATGGTATTCATTATCTTTATATATCGAATTAATAAGATAATCTAATTGTAAATATCTTTCTCGATTAATCAAAAAATTATCAAACAACTTTCCCCATTCAAGCATCGAATTTAAATATTGAGTAACACTTTCTCCTCCCCAGAATATTCTATAATAATCTAATTCATCATGGTTTGAAGAATATGTCCACTGCAGAACAGGCGTTGGAAATCCTCTACCATTATAAATTGGTCTTGAATATGCCAAAAAATTCATAAAATTAATTACTTTTTCCTTTTTTTCTTGCCCAACTAAATCTTTTTTTGCTGATATATAGTCCATCATACAATAAGCAGTTACTTCCGTATATGCTGGACATTTTAGTTCAGAATATTTTGTTCCTAAATAATTTGCTCTTTCCGCAACACCTTCCAACGCATCTAAATCCTTTAAACTAAATCTTTGATGCATTAAACTCCCATCTCTAATCCTATATCCATAAAGTTTATCTTCTATAAAGCCTATTTTATTACATTGGTCGATTGCCTGATACTTCCAAAAAACATCCTCATTCTTTTTTCTAACTGGGAAAAAATATTTTTTATCAGCTCTGTCTTATATATTCCATTCCAAACTGCCTCATATTCAATGTGATTTAATAATTTTAAATGTGCCTGCTCTGGAAACACAATATCAATCTTTTCTTCTGTGTAATTTTTCTTCACAAAATGATCTTTTTCTGATATCATTTGATGTTTGCAAAATATCAAATCACACTTTTTCTTTTCTATGTAATCTATTAAGCGTGTTATCATGTTTAAATCTAAGACATCATCTCCATCTACAAATAATGTATATTTACCAGATGCTTTTTTATTCCTTGATTTCTTGCTTCCGATACTCCTTGATTTTTTTGTCTGTATAATATAATTCTATTATCTATTTGTTTCCATTTTTCGCAAATTATCCTACTTGTATCTGTAGAGCCATCATCAACCAGAATTATCTCTAAATTTTCATAACTTTGATTTACTATTGATTCAATACAATCATCTAAATACTTTTCAATATTATAAATTATCACTACGACACTTATTAATTTGTTTTTCATACTTGTCCTTTTTTATTTCTTTCACAAATGTACTAACTTAATATCTGATCTATCTTCAACGCTGAAAAAAATTTATCTATAATTATATCAATCACATAACAAATAACATAAATCAAACTTGTCTGTACAAAAATAATTGGAATTAATTTTATGCCTGTTATCTGATTAATTTTCAAAATATTGCAAAACATAAATTGACTTATTGTTGGATTGGTGTGGATAACATATATTGATAAACAAGCTGCTGCTGATCTATTAATTATTGTATATGTTGGAATTTTTAAATTTTTAAATGCCAAAAATAAACTAATTGCTCCTCCCAAAACAAAAATAGTATTATAGCTAATCAATGAATCAAAATAAAAACCTGTAATTTTAGTCATACCCCAATTTACCACAAATAACATTATTGATATAATTCCATATATAGAAAAATAAAATATGCTACTATGTTCATCTTTATAATAATGTTTTAAATAAAATCCAATAAAATATAAATATATAAAATTGATCATACCATATCCTGAATCATTTACAATTTGATCAGCATTTATCATAAAACAAAATGTTGCTATCAGATAGAAAATAATTCCACTGATTAATAGCAATTTTTTCAATTCTTCTCTATCTAAAGATTGTATAAACTTATTTAAAAATGGACTTAAAATACATAACACAAAATAATCTGTTATAAACCAATATCGTTTCGTTATAACTGGGAATATTAATAAAATATCCTTTATTATATTAATTTGATGAATTCCACTAACTATTCCTATAACAAAAAATATCCATGTATAAAACAAGATTTTTATATCTAATCTTATCAGTTTTTTATAATTTAAATTAATTCCGAAATATCCACTAAGAAGTATAAATCCATTCACACCAAAAACCGTAAAGCTCCTCATAATATTCGTAATATAATATTCTTTAGTTCCTATTGCTCCTAATTTTTCACTATTAAGCAGCAAATGTCCAACAATAATCAATAACATTAATACTATTCTTAATAGTTCAAAATTAGATTCTCTTTTTTTCATATGTATATTCCTCCATAGTTGTAATTAAACCTCAATTTCAGATATCATCTTATCGATTGCTTTCACAAACTCTTTATTATCATACTCATGTGGATAATCTGGAAAATTATCAATAATTTTATCAATATTTTCAACATCATCAATAAAAGCAATATAATCCAAATCTTTAATCCAGTCATAGCATCCCTTCATTTTTGGACTTTTGCTATTGATCACGATACAATTTGTTCCTGTAATTGCTGCGAATACCATTCCGTGAAGTCTATCTGTAACTATTAATTTAGCTGATTTGAATTCATTAAATTTGCGTTTTAATTCTTCTTCTCTCTTCTCCACGGATACATCATAAGATAAAACCGTATTGGATTCTTTGATATTGTCTCCATAGATATCTACTAATTGCTGTTTTAACTTACCTTCTTGTTCATCAGTTAATGTTCGCTCTACATCATTTCTCATACACCATAGACACCCATCTCTTTCTAAAGTGTCATGGCTTTCATTTAATGTAAATACCATATCTGGAACTAATTCAACACTTTTGTATGCATCTTTCATGATATCGTAAGAAATTCTTTCTCTTGCACATAAATGTAAGTTCTTATGGTTGTTATATATTTTCTTTGAAAGCTCAAACTCTTTTCGTCCATAGTCATCATTTCCATAAAAAATACTATTCGGAAACACATAAATTTTAGAATCGGGATTCTGTGTGATAACCGCTCGATTCATTTTTTCAATCAATGGCCATAGAATTCCAAGATTTCCTCCACCATTGATCAAAATTGTGGCATGATTCAAAATTGATAAATATCCATACTGTTCTAATTCATATAGCTTTTCCCCAGTAATTTCATAATATTTTATCCTTGCTTTCTTTAGCAAAATACTTTCTGCGTAAGCAATCGCATGATCCCCTAAATTTGCATGCTCTGGTGTAAAGATCAGAAAAATCGGATTTTTTGTACTCTTTTTATATTCATTAATTGGATTTACCAGATTTTTCTTGTAATAAATTTTCCATTTTACATATGATATAGATGTATATATTTTTTTTAATAATTTATTTTCTACACATATTGCATATATCTTCTCTTTTATACTCATTATTTTCCCCTAAATCTTTTTAATAAATTATAACATTTGGTCCAAAATCCAGTTTTTAAATAAAATCTAAAATAATGCTTATCAATAATCAAATTCATCATGTGATATTGATCCTTTTTCATTTTCACATATTGATTATTTTCTAAATTCGGAAATATTTGCTTACTATGCTGATATAGCTGTTTCATCTGTTTTAAATTCATACCAGCCATCAATAATCTAAATGCTGAATAATATAATACATGCAATGCACAATTCCATTCTAATTCTGTGTAAAATTCTTCAAACTTATCATTCTGTTTATAAAATTGAATCACACTATCATATGCTGTAATAATCTCCATCATTCTTTCTGTATTTGTACTATGTGTGATACTGTTTGGCTGTTGCACATAATAATAAAAAACTTCTTTTAAATAACCAATTTTTGTCGCATATGCAGATAATTTTAAGGTTGTTGCTAAATCTTCATACCATAACTTTTCAGGAAATTCAATTCCATGCTCTGTATATAAAGTTCTTCTGTATGTTTTTACACAAGATGTTGGTTCAAACAGAAGATATTGCTTTGCGTTTAATGATGTATATTGATCCTGATAATCTTTTACACTGACTTTCTCAATTGTCTGCCCGGATTCTGTCACACGTTCACAATCAAATGCCAATATATCTAGATCTTCTTTCTTTAGATATTCATTTAAAGATGATAACATTTTTGGTGATATGTAATCATCACTATCCAGAAAAATAAGATATTCTCCTGCCGCCTCTTTGATTCCTGTATTTCTTGCTCCGCCTAATCCTTTATTTTTCTGGCGGATTATTTTTAATTTTTCTGTTTTCTTTTGATACTCATTTAAAATATCAATCGAATTGTCTGGTGACTCATCATCTACTGCGATGATCTCATAATCATCGAACTCCTGATCTAAAACTGAGTCCAGACAGCGTGGTAAATATTTCTCGACATTATATACGGGTACAATAATGGAAAATTTCATTGGTATCTCCTCTCTCGTCACTATTTAAGCAATATGTAATAGTCCTTTGATTTTTTGTAGAACTCTCTGTACTAATTCCAACAATGCTTTAAACTCTGGCATTCGATGCATCATTACAATAAAGATTAAGTTTGGTACTAAGATACAAATGATACCCTTAATGATAATCTGCACAAATAAAGTCATTTTTACCAACTGACAAAGCATATATGTTGCAATCGTTGCAATGATTAGAGAAATAGCAAACCAAGCATATTTCAATATGTACTCTTTAAACTTACGTTTAAATCCATGCTTATAAATAACATATGGTTCATACCATGTATTTGTAAATAATCTTGCAACCGCTGTTGCCACAAAGATTCCTAGAATTCCGTATTGTTTTCCTAAAACAACATCCCCTATTAAGTTTAATACTGCTGTAGAAAGCAATATATACTGACCATATTTGAATAACCCCATTGTACTCTTATAAATTCCTACAATATTTTGCATCCCTAACATATAAAAATTAATAGCTAAAATAATAGGTATTGTTTCAGGCATAATATAATTTTTTCCAAAACAAAATGCGATCACATCATTTGCAAGTACTATGATTCCTACAAATACCCAACCATATATCCAGAAATTTGCTAAATTTAAAGTATTAAAAATACTGTATTTCTGTTCTTCATCCCCTACTGCATTCAAATTTCCAACACTCGCTGTAATACTTGTAAAGACTTGCGTTACCAAAGATGTCAGCATATTGATCAATAATGTATAATTGGATACTAATCCAGTTGCGATCAAACCTTTAAAATAAGTGATTACAATATTATCTGTATTATTTACCAGAATTCCACTTAACTTTGTTACTGTTAATGCTTTTATATTTTTAACCAAATCCCAAATCTCTGCTTTTTCAAGTTTTGGTGCTTCTTTATCTGTGATATATGGATAATCTTTCACTGCTTTTCTTGAGATCAACGCATTACTTAAAAATGTAAAAACTACCTGCAATACAAGATAAACAATGTAATTATGTGTAAGAACTAATGCTATAATCTGAGCAATATTCTGCACGATCACAACAATATAATTCATCGCAACAACAATATAATTTCTTTGATTCGCCATAAAAATAGAACAGCGATAACTGAAAAAATAGCTGCTAGCTGTACTAAACAAAAATAACACATATAGAAAATATATGTTTTCATGAATATTTGGCGGTTCATTAATGATAAATTTTAATACTGGAATTAATGCTAAACCTAAAATTCCTACAACACATCCAATTGCCTTATATGCCGTACCATAAACTCTCATATATGAAGCAATCTTTTTTTCATCTTTCTGTGCAACTGGCCTGTACAATGCATAAATCATTGCAGTTCCAATTCCTAACTCTGTCAATGATAACATTGACAGGATATTTCCAAATAAGCCATTCACCCCTAAATAGTCTGCACTCAATTGATGTGCAAATACAATTCGACAAATAAAACTTAAGATGATATTTAATGCATATCCTCCCATACTTGCCGCTATATTGACAATTGAATATTCTGTCCTTGAACGTTCTGTCATTCTTTTCTCCCACTGATTTTTAATCTATAATGTCACTTATTTCCTTCATTCTTCGTTCTAGCTTAAAAAATTCTGATCTTTTCTTGATATCTTGCTGATACTCGTCAAAATTTTCTTTTGCAAAAACTTCTTCCAACATTCTTTTTAATCCATCCTCTGAATTTTTACAGATCATTCCACAATTATATTCTCCAAATAATTCCTTCATTCCTGCACAATCTGTAGTGAAAATCGGTTTTTGTAAAATCATCGCTTCTGTTGCAACTGTACTAAAACCTTCTGATCTGGATGAACATATAAATGCATCTGCTGCTTTGATATATGGATATGGATTATTTTGAAATCCCAACAACTTCACATAATCTTCCAAATGATTTTTCTTAATATAATCTTCTAATTTTTCTCTGTCGCTTCCTTCTCCTAAAATTCTAATACAAAATTTAAAGTGATCTTTTAATTCATTTACTACATGTAATAATCGGTCATATCCTTTCTGATCTACCAAGCGACCTATCGTAACAAAATTTTTAATATTTGATGGATATTCTATATTATCCATTGTGGCTTTTTGGTTGATTTCTATATCATCTACTGGATTGTACTGTACACTCACTGTATCTCTTATATCCATTCGCTTTTCAAATGCTTTTACTACTTCTTCTGAAACACCTAAGATATTATCATATTTTTGATAACATTCTTTTTCTTCTTCCAAACTATGATAAGCAACCTCTGTCCATGGATTTTCCATTAGATCAATATGTACCCAGGCTATCTTTTTACTGTCTTTATTATTTGATCCTGATATGATCTTTGTAGCGTATCCTTCTATAAATGCCACCTCTACATCATACTTTTCTTTTATAAATCGTTTATAAAAAGTTTCTGGACTATCTTTTTCGTATCGACTTAAGTTAATCTTATTTTTTATTTTTGTAATAATCTTTGAAATTTGTCCCGTGCTCTCGCCGATTCCACCAAAAATATATTTATATTTTATATTTTCTGGATAATACTTATGATCAATCTTACACTGATTTACAGAATATACTGTAATATCATATTTACTTGGTTCCAAATTGTTTAATAATGTCTGAAATATTTTTTCTGCACCGCCACCGTACATACTATTTATCATAAATAAAACTTTTTTCTTATGCATTTAATATCCCTTCTATCTCTGACATTCTCTTTCTGATTGTAAAATCTTTTGCCCTGATCTTACAGTGATCTATATATGGGCTGAAATCTGCTTGTTCTAATACGTTATGCAGCATATCATAAATTCCATTTTCTGAATTCTCACAGATGATCCCGCACTGATATTCTCCAAATAGTTCTCTCATACCTGAACAATCTGTTGTAAAAATTGGTTTATTTAAAATCAAAGCTTCTGTTGCCACTGTGCTGAATCCTTCTGCTCTTGATGAACATATCAAAGCATCTGCTGCTTGAATATATGGATATGGATTTTCTTGAAATCCTTTTAATTTAAAATAATCCTGCATTTGATTTTCTTTGATATATTGTCCGATATCATTTTTCCCTTCTCCTTGTCCCAAAATCCAGACTTCAAATTCATATCCTTCTTTATGAAGCTTATAAGCACTAGAAACTAATCTGTCAAACCCTTTTGCTTCCACAAATCTTCCAATTGCAATAAATTTGACTTGCTTCTCATATTGATCGTTGATAGGTTTCTGTGCCAATTTTTCAATTTCCTGTGAATCCACTGGATTATATTGAATCTTTGTCTTTTCCTTAAATTCATTTCCAAACTTTTCAATAAATACTTCTTTTACATATTCTGATACAGAAAAAATTGTATCAAATTTGCTATAAATTTTCTTATGTTCCTCAAAATTAGAATAATTGTCATCTGCATGATTATTCTTAATCATATCTGTATGAATCCACGCATATTTTTTTGAATATTTATTTGTTGAATTTGCTACTAATTTTGTTACAAAACCTTCTACAAATGCTATTTCAATATCATATTCATTCTTCACATATTTCTTATAAATTTTTGCACAATCTTCTTTATAAATCTTTTTATAATCCACTTTATACTTCATCTTTGCAATTGGATTTGTTAATTTTTCATATTCTGGAAGCATTGAAATAAGTGTACAATATTTTTCTACTTCTTCTACATAAACCCCTGTTTTTACCACTGTCAAAACAGTAATATCAAACTTTGTTTTATCAATATTTTTTACAATTGTCACCAAAATTTTTTCAGCTCCACCACCTGCAAGACTCTCAATTGCAAATAAAACTTTCTTTTTCACCCTTTTATTTTCTCCCTAATCTTATTCATTTTCTTTGGACCTAAAATTTTTGATAACTGTTTCTTAATTCCTTTTTTTACCTGCTCTTTTTTTGACATCCACGATACAGCAAAATGATGAACACAATAACTGTTTTCTGTAATGTTATAATGACAATTAATATAGTCATATGGTGAAAAAAACTCTTTTGGATAAATCTTAATTCCTTCTTCTAACTCCTGGTAATAATTTTCTTGTACAAATCCTTTCTCTATTAACAAATTTGTTAATTTAGCTACATTTGTACCTGTAATTATCTGACCATTCTCATCCAAGAATGTTAGATTTTTATAAAGATTCAGAAATTGTTTTACCAAAGAATGTTCCTTTTCAAATGCCATAAAACTTGTTGCTATATACTCTTTTTCTTCCATCCCAAGAACACATCTTGAATCTAATAACGGTGTAAATGACTTTAATACTTCCACATCAGTATCCATATAAAACCCGCCATATTGATACAATGCTTCAATTCTTGCAACGTCACTGACAAACGCATACTTTGCTGCTGTATATGCTTCTCTTGTATATTGCAATTTTTCAATATCAAAATTATCTTCATTCCATTCCATCAATTGATAATCTGGAAGATATCTTTTCCAACTTTCAATACATTTTTTTACGCTGTCTGGCTTTTCTTTTTCTCCAAACCAGCAATAATGAACTATCTTTGGTATTGCCATAATATCAATCCCCCATTAATTTATACAACTTTTCAACTTCATTTGAACAACTATAATTCCTCATCCCACAATTTTTTACTATCTTTTCACGAAGTTTCTGATTATTTATTACTTTAACAATGCCTTCTGCACATCCCTGATCATCCATTGGAACAATTACTCCATCTATTCCATCTTCTAACTGACTAACTGATGATGGAAATGCAGTAATTATAACTGGTTTTTTAAGCATCTGTGCTTCTATTACGGTGACTGCTTTTCCCTCATATCTTGATGGTTGAATATAAATATCACATTTTTTTATATACGGATATGGATTATCTTTCTTTCCTAATATTATAACTATATCTTCCATATTTTCTTCTTTGATTTTTTCGCGAATCAGTTGTTCTTCTCCTCCATATCCAATAATAAACCACTTAAATTTGATTCCTTTTTCTTTTATTTTTTTTGCAATTGATGGAATATGATCAAAATTCTTAGCATGTGCAAATCTTCCGATTGAACATAAACATATTTCGTCTTCTTGTGTTGTCATATCCTCAGCATCATTTTCTTTTGCCTGCTGTCTTATCAATTGCTCTGCATTAATATTTGATATTTCAACAATCTTATCTTTTAAATCTGGAAATATTTTCAAAAAACTTTCCGTACATTTTGCAGAAATAGATGCAATATAGTCATATTTACTCCACATTTTTAATTCGGAGTTTACATCTAACAGATAATTTGAATAATCCGTATGTATCCATGCTAATTTAACTTTTGCATCAATCTTTTCCGCTACATAATAATGTGGTGTTAAAAAACTAACCGCAAAATCATATTTTTTTTCTCTTTTTTTTACATATTTTACTGTGTATTTATGACTATATTCAAGCATAACCATATCTTCTTTATCATTAGAATTTTTCTCAATAAACTTTTTTGCTTTTTGTATTCCTAAAATTCTTCCTAATGCTATTGATATTTGCCCCTTTTTTATAACATCCACCATAGGTATTCCAAGCATAGACATTTTGTTATCTTGTTCTAATATATTTACTTCTTTCGGAACATATTTTAGCAGTTCCCCTGTATGCCTATACAGTAACAAGTCTACCTGATATTTTTTATAATCTATGGAATATAATAGCCCTAGTAGACTTCTTTCTGCTCCCCCTAATTCCATACAATGCATTGCTATAAATATTTTTTTCACTTTATTTTCTTTCCCTTCTTCTTTTCCGTTCTTCCTTTTCCCATTTCAACATTGTTGGATCCATCACTATTCTAAGAATTCTATATATAAATGGTATTTTATATAATAATTGATACTTCATTCTTTTTCCAAAAGAAATATCCGTTCTTGCCCATTCCTTATTTACTTCTTTATAAATTTTGCGACACGTTTCATTAACCTCATCTTTATGTTCACTATACATTTCCAAGTATCTATATGCTAACATATCATGCATTGCCTGCATAATAATTACCTTTTTCCCTTGTTCACATGAAACTTTTTCCAAATTATCGATTAAATATTTTGTGGCATAAATAAGATTACTATGTCTTGTAGTATGTACAATTGAATCATTTCTTTGATAATAATAATATAATTTTTCTTTTACTAACGTTATTCGTATATTCTCATTACAACAAAGTGCCAATAAATTATATGCTTTATCTTCGCCCATAAGTAAATTATCTGGTATTCTTATACTATCAACTATCGTCTTACTATAAACTCTACCCCAGATTCTTGTTTTCATTGTCTCATCATTTATTAATTCTGCTATCTCTACTTTATATTTTTTTACTTCTTCCTGGTTTATTTCTTTATCTTTCACTGGTTCAGAAATTGTCATATAATCACAAATAACAACATCTGCCGCTGTTTCTTCTTGTGCTTGCATCAAAGTTTCAAAATATTGATAATGAACCCAATCATCACCATCTATAAATGCAATGTAATCTCCTGTTACCTCTTTCAATGCTCTATTTCTTGCAGATTGTACTCCACCGTTTTCTTTACTTATGATCTTAATTCTTGAATCAGTTTTTGCTAAATCATTCAATACATTTAATGTATTATCTATACTTCCATCATCTACACAGATTATTTCTAAATTTTTGTATGTATTTGATATAATTGATCCTAAACAGCGTTCTACATAATTCTCTATATTATAGTATGCAATACACACCGATATTTTTTTATCCTTAGCCATTTTATTCCTCCAAAATTATCAAAAAAATAACCCTATATACGTCTGTCCTAAAGACATTACCATTTCATACCAATAATATATAAAATAAAAAAACATACATAATATATATATAATTTTTCTATTCGTCTCATCAAATAAATATCGTATACACCAAATTATCAGCATTATCATATAAACAGAAAAATACATATTAAATCTTGCATATATCCAAAACTTTGTTGCTAATAGAATAAATATTAAATTTACCACCGAAAAATTAACAATAATATTATAATATTTTTCTTTTCCTTTCAAATACTCTCTGCCTATATAGGATAAAGCTATTGGGACAGACATAACTAATACTCTTATCATATTAGCACCACTTCCTGTAGACATCAGTACTGATTTATACTCTCCATATTGACTTTCTCCTAATGCATTCGCTAATATCGGTCCTGTTACTGGATATGTAATATATAAAATAATTCCTGCTGCCAATATCCATTTCGTCACTTTCCCCCAAGCCTTCTGATTCACAAAAAAATATAATGGTAAAAATATTAATGCTGATTTATGAATCATCGAACATATTAATACTATAGGTATATATACTTTCCAATTTTGTTTTTCAATCATTGGAAAAACGAAAAAAAGAATTGCAGATGCTAAATATTGTCTGATTCCATTCATAGTTACTAGATAGCATCCTGTTGTAATAAATAAATAAATAGATAGTTCTAAATACTCTGAATATTTATAATATGTCATAAATATCAAACTTATTGTAATTGCAGATATAACAAAAATAAAAAAATGCTCATCATCTTTTATTGTTTTTATTATTCCTTCTATAAAATAAAAACCTCTATCTTTCATTGATTTATTTACAAGCATTTTTATAGATGCAGCGATAGTAGATGGGGCCGTTTTAAATCCCTCCATGTATATCTCTGTATCTCCAATTCCATTCCTTAATCCTGCCACCAAAATCAAAACCGCCATCGCCATAAAAGAAAATACTTTATTACACTTTTTTGTATATCTTCCCTGTTGATATACTATTTTCCCCGTAGATCGTGCTATCAAACACAATAAATAAGACGATGCCAAAGTTATCCACCATACTCTCATATTATCACCTACTTCTGTTTTCTCACATTATGTTTAATATATCCTGTCAACAAAATCCCTGCTGGAATTGCTAATATTGTCATTCCCTTTTTTGGAGATTCTTTAATAAAATGCTTATTATGTACTATCAAGCTGCTTGAAACATAATGAATACATGTTTTTAAATTTTCCTTCCATGTTTGATTATATTTCATATCAACCTTACGAATAAATGCAAACCCTTTTGGATTATTATAATATTGACGTAGCATATTGTAACTTGATCCATCTAATTGATATTCTACATCACAAAGCACATCGTTTAAAACCAGTAATTTATAATCTTGATCACATAATAAATATTTATATCCTAATGAAACATATCTTTCTCCTTCAAATACCGGATATTGCGGATATTGTTTCATTACACTTGTACGATATACAAGCTTTTTATCGCCTTTTCCTCCATTTCTGTAGTAACCGGACAAGGTAGTTTCTTTCAAATGTTCTGGAAATTTTTCTCCGATAATATTTCCATCCAAATCATCATCTAAACCAATAATTCCTGCATATTTTTCACTTCCATTTTCATTCCAAAAATCAATGATTTTCTCTATTGCATTCTCAGAAAGACGATCATCTGAATCAATACATACATTTAATTCTGTATCTATCAATTCGTATGCCAAATTATGTGCTGTATGCATTCCTCCATTTTTTTTATATTTATAAATAATTTCAAATCCGTTATCTTTATTCAACCATGAATCTACAAGTTCTTTTGTATTGTCTGTGGATCCGTCATCTATAATCAACCATTTAAAATCTTTACATTTTTGTTTTAACATACTTTCATAGCATCGTCCTAATGTATGTGCCCGATTGTATGCTGGTGTGAATACTGTTAGTTTAACTTTCTGTTGCATTGATATAAAATTCCTCCAACCGCTTTGCATTTTGTTTAATGTCAAATCCTGCTTTTACAATTTCTTCATACATATCTTTCTTTTTATAATCTGTACTTTCTGAAATCACAAAATCACTCCATGCCTTTGCATCTTTTTCCAATGAATATATCCTTACATTTTCAGTAATACAACATTCTCTTGGAATCGTATCTGAGATAATACATAAATTACCTGCTGCCTGAGCTTCTACCATTGTTACTGGTAACCCTTCAAATAAAGATGGAAATAAAAATACATCAAAGCATTTCATGATCTGATCCACATCAGATCTGACACCCAGAAATCTGACTTGTTCTTCTAATCCTAATTCTTTCACTTGATTTTGTATTTCTTCTTTTAATTCTCCTGTTCCTACTAATAATAAAATTGCATTTTCTTTTTTTGTTTGTATTTCTTTAAAAATTTCTATCAAAAATTGGTGATTTTTTTGTTTAAAAAACCGTCCTACATGTCCAACTACAAATTTATTTTCTAGATTCAATTCTTTTCGAATTGCTTCTTCTTTTTTGCTATCATATCGAAATCTTTCAGCATCTATCGCATTATTCAACTGAATAAATTTATCTTCATTTTCTTTCCCAAACAACCAGTCACCAGATTCTTTCCCACACATAAACATATGTGTAAGATATGGCATCATTCTCTTCTTAAAATAGTTACGTACAATCATTTTCCACTCAAAACCATGTGGTGCATTATGTGCATGACAGATTCTTACTGGAATTTCTTGTCTTGCTGCTTCTCTTAGTGCAAAATATCCCAATTCCGACATATGTGAATGAATAATCTTATATTCTTTATGTTCTTCAAAAAATTCTCGAATCTTTTTTTTATACACAGAAAAGTTTTGAGGATACATTGGCGGCATACGATAAATTCTTCCACCTAGTTCTTTTATTTCTTGTTCATACGCACCTTCTTCTTCCCGATGAACAAGAAAATCGAATTGTACTTTCTCTCTATTTATTTTTCGATAGTAATTCATGACCATGGTTTCTGCTCCACCACGATTCATGATCGTAAATAAATTTAACACCCTTACTGGTTCCATAACTTCTATCTCCCTATCATCTTCTGAATACAGATCAGCATTGTATACACCCCACATGCCATGTTATGTTTTGCAAACCAATAAAATATCTTCCAGTGAATCGGAAAATACTTTAGTTCAAACTGCTGATATGCTTCTCGATATCTTTTTGTTGATAATATTTTCTTGATTTCTCGATTCTTATGCTTTTTATCGCATTCCATCAGATTCAATCCTTGTCCTAAAATTCCAAGGCATATTCTGTTGTTTACTGCTGTCACATAACTTTTATCTAAATGTTTGTCTTTTATATATTTAAACATCAGATCATACATATGATTCCATTGATCAAATAATTTCTCTTTATATTGAGATGTGATCGAATTCTCATTATATTTTCTGTAATGGTAAAAATACTCTTGCAAATATACCACTTTATGAAGATGTTCAAATACTTCTAAATTAAATAATCCATCTTCATATGTACCTATTTTTCGAATATCTGTAAATACTATCCCATTATCTTCAATGATATCTCTTCGATATAATTTCCCCCAGACTGGACATAGAGCATCTGCACTTTCTACCTGAGCCAATTCGTTTCCAACTAAACCGAAAAATCTACGATGTAAACCCCTTATCTGATCATCTCCAAATGTTATTTCTTCCTTTTCAAAAATATTCTTAGGTAATGAATTCTCTTTGAATTCTCGTATATAGCTCCACATTACTAAGTCTGCTTGTTCTTTTTCTGCCTTTTCATATGCAATTTCGCAGGTATTTTTATCAATCCAGTCATCTGCGTCAACAAACATTAGGTATTTCCCTTGTGCCCTATCCATTCCAAAATTTCTGCTTAATGAAACACCTTCATTTTGTTTGGAATAAACATTAATTCTTGAATCTTTTGTTTCATATTCTCTTAATACTTCAAAAGATCCATCATCAGATGATCCATCAATACAGATAATCTCAATTTCTTTTAATGTTTGATTTATAAGACTATTTAAACATTGTTCGATATATAATTTTGTATTGTAACACGGTACAATAATTGATATTTTCACCATAAACTTCCCTACTATCTATCTTCCAAGTCCTTCCAAAGTCATCTCAACAACCTTCTCCTTATCAAACCTCTCCTCTATCACTTCTCGTGACTTCTCTCCCATCTGTTTCTTCTCTTCATAGGAAAGTTCAATAAATTCCATCATCTTCTCTTCCAATCCCTTAACATCCTTCACATCCACCAAATACCCATTCTCGCCATCTCTTACAGCTTCCATACACCCATGAATCCTGCTGGTGATCAGTGGTCTTCCCATGGCTCCACATTCTAGCAGTGTATTTGCCATGCCTTCATGATACGATGGTAATACAAAGCAATCGCATTTCTTAATGAATGGTTTGACATCTTCCTGATAGCCATAATAATAAATGATCCCATTTCTGACCAATGACTGAATTCGTTCCTTGTAATCATCTTCCATTGGTCCTACGATATCAAATGATACTTCTGGGTAGATCTTCTTAATGTTCTTTGCTGCTTTGAACAGTTCTTCGACTCCTTTTTCTTTCATCACACGTCCGATAAACAAGAATCTGATGTTTCTTGATTCTTCTGGGTATGGTGTCATCTTGTATTCATCAAGGTCGATCCCTGCTCCTGGAAGGGTGCATGTTCTGGATTCTTTGATAATATTATTTTCTATAAACACCTGCTTATTTCCTTCATTTTCAAAGAAGATCGTTTTTGCCTTTTTGCAGGATAGTTTATATAAAAATACGACGAGTTTCTTGATCATATTTTCATTCTGAAATGCAGTTCCTAATCCTGTGATGTTGACTGCATATGGAATTCTTTTGAATCTTGCTGCGATCCCTCCGTAGATGTTTGGTTTGATCGTGTAGGTGATCACAAGGTCTGGCTTTACCTTGCCTAAGATGTTAAAGTATCTCATCATCAGTTTAAAATCTGTTGCTGGATTGATCCCTCTTCGATCTACCGGTGTTTCGATAAAATGACATCCCATTTCTTTTAAATTCTGTACTAACATTCCTTTTGGCAGGGATATATAGACTTCATTTCCTTGATCTATGAGTTCTTTGATCAGGGCTTTTCTGAATTTGTATAATCCTACGTCTAGGTTTGCTAAAATTAATATCTTCTTATTCTTCATCGTTTACTCTTCTCACTGGTACTCCAACATAAGTTCCTGCTTCGTTGATATCTTCGATCACTGTACTTCCTGCTCCCATGATCACTTCGTCTGTGATATGCAGTCCTTGTATGATCTGGCTTCCTGTGCCGATCTCTGTCTCAGTCTTTAAATGGACATCTCCTGACAGTAAAACTCCCGGATACAGGGTATTATAATCTCCGATCTCATCATCATGTCCGACAATACTTCGGTTGCAGATTAGGTTAAAATTACCGATCTCTATATTCGTTGTCATAATAACGGATGTACAAATGATATTTCCTTGTCCTAGATGCACTCTTTGTGATGTGATCACGGATGGATCGATCAGATTAGGATACCATAAGTTTGGATTTGGCAGACATTTTAAAACGAGTTTTTCACGGACTTTTGCATTGCCTATAGCGAAGGCGACGGCAAGTTTTTGTTCTTTATCGTATTCTTCGAGGTATTTCATTCCTCCAAGAATACGATAGCCATCTATGATGCTGCCTTGCTGGATTCCATCGTCTATGTATCCAAGAATCTCATATGTTGGTTCTTCTTCGTTGATCCGTTCGATCAGCCACTGAGTATCTCTTCCCATACCACCGGCTCCAACGATCACGATTGGTTTTATCTTTGGTTCTTTACTCATATAACCCATCCTCATTCTTCTTCCAATAGCATTCCATTCCTAATGCTTTCGGTGCAATAAAATCTTTCTCGATATCATCTCCGACAAATGCCATGTTCCTGCATGGTATTTCTAATCGTTTTCTCATGATCAGAAATGGAAGATCATTTGGTTTCCTAAATTCCATGACATTTCCATGTCCTGCAAGTTCGTCTGTAATCAGTATCTCATCTGCCATTTTATCTAATCCCAGGGCTTCTATCTTGGCTCGCTGTACTTTTGGTGTTCCATCGATCAAGATCCCGATACTTCGCTTTTGCGTGTGTAGTTCAAAGAATAATTCTTTGACTCCTTCATACAATGAAATCTCTGGTTTATGGTCCCTGATGGCTTCTCTGCATTTTAATAATAATTCATCCGAATACATTCCTGCATCTTTTAATACCGTTTCCAGTGGCGGCTGCCCTTTTTCCAGTGCTGCGCATAACTTATTAAAGATATTGTTCACTTCTGGAAGCATTCGTTCTACCACTCGGAAACTGCTTCGTACATAATCTTTCTCTGAGTATAATGTGTCATCCAGATCAAAGATCACTGAACCAATTTCCTCGTCTAAATGATACAGATCTTTAAAATCATGAATCTCTACAATCGGTTCTTCTCTTGTATTTAAACATACACTTTTTTCAAATCTTGTGAAAATAACATTGTCATCGGCTGCATCCTCTTTGTATTCCATTGGTTCACCTAACATCATGGAGAGTGCTGCATATGGTGCGTCGGCTCCTGCCTTGATTGATACGGTGTTTGCCTGATGATACCATGGTTCCATTCGGATAAAATAATCTTTGTCTGTATGTTCTTCACGAAGCATAAAGATCGTCATCCATCCGGATGGCCTTAATTTTTTTATCACTTTCTTTGCTTCTTCTACGATCTTGTGATCTCTTACAACTCTGTATCTTGCACTTTCTTTTCCCTCGACTTCTTCCTTTGCCCTTGGTGTGATGTAAACCGGGCTTCCGTCTAGATTGCAGAATACGTCGATCTCATACATCTTCCCATTTAAAAATGGACGTATCGTGTAATTCGCGTATTTTGATGCATGAAAACTTAATTCTTGTTCATCATGGATCATGATGCTTTTCTCCAGATTATCCATCTCATCCAATACTGCAAACATTGCTGGGAATCCTTGTGTATAGTCATTGGCACTGCTTACGACCTGTGGTGCGTTAAGACCACATTCTTCAAAGAAACGAGCTGTCCAGCGTTTGTTGCTGCACAGCAGAGCTAATTCTTCATTTGCAATGAGAACTTCTGTTCCAACAGCTTCAAATTCGCTGGCTCTTTGTGACAGGATAAAAACGTCTTCTTCTGTTCTTGGAATGAGCAGAGCGATCTTCTCCTGTTTACAGATATGTAAGAGTTCTGTGACATAACCTTCTTCCCCTGGCTGTGGAACCTGATAGTGCTTATGGCAGCGATATAATGCTGGTGCTTCCAGTGAATGATCACAGCCGACAAATGTTACTTTCACCCCTAATCTGCCGGCAGCATAACGGAAGGTATCGATAAATTCGACCTGATCTGCCACGCTTGAAAATAAGATCTTTAAGTGTCCTGCTTTCTTGTATTTGGAAAACTGGTCTTTCTTTGTTCCCTGAAAGGCATACATTGTCACAGATTCCTGTGCACTGATCCCTGCTCTTTTTAAGACTTTGGTCACAGTCTTTAATATAATCTTGATGTCGGTAAGAAATGAAATGTTATCCACATATTCAAGGTCGAATTCAAACTTTTCTTCCCAGCTGATGGCATTTCTCCCATTCACCTGTGCAAGTCCAGTCAGTCCTGGTCTTACATCTGCACGTCGTTTCTGTCTTGCACTGTAGAAATCTATGTATTGTTTCAATAATGGTCTTGGCCCGACAAAACTCATATGTCCAAATAAGATGTTGAAGAATTCAGGTAATTCATCAAGACTCGTGGATCTTAACATCTGACCAAATCTTGGAAGACGTTCTTTGTCTGGCAGCAGATCACCATTCTCATCGACGGCGTCTGTCATACTTCTGAACTTGTAGAGTGTAAATATTTCGTTATGATATCCCGGTCTTTCTTGTTTGAAGATCACGGGGCTCCCTAATTTGATCCTTACTAACAGTGCTGTGACAAGCAGAATCGGGCTTGATACAATGATACAGCACAGTGACAATATGATGTCAAAAAATCGTTTGATATATTTGTGATACATCTTTATATATACTCCGTTTACATTTTGTTCTTATCGGTCCAGTACGGATCTTATGATTCCTATGATCCGATCCATATCTTCTTTTGTATTCTTAATATCACTTGGAAGACATAATCCGCGATCAAAGATATCTTCTGATACTGGTTTCTTATCATCTTCGTAATGAGAATAGAATTCACACCCTTTAAATACTGGTTGTTGATGTAATGGTTTCCAGATCGGACGGCTCTCGATATTCTCTCTTTCCAAAGCTTCTATGATATCTAATGGTTTTGTCTTACTGTCTTCATCGATCGTTATACATGATAACCAGAAGTTTGGTTCACTGCATGTTTCATATGGATTCATATGCACTTGTTTATAATCCTTGAAAGCATCTTTGTATGTCTCATAGATTGCTTTTTTCTTCGCAATGTGTTCATCCAGATGCAGAAGCTGTCCTCTTCCAACCCCCGCTGTGATATTAGACATCCGGTAGTTATATCCAATCTCCTTGTGTTCATAATGTCGGACCGGTTCTTTTGCCTGTGTTGCCAGGAATGTTGCATGCTTGATGTATTCTTCATTCTCTGATGCGATCATTCCACCGCCTGATGTCGTGATGATCTTATTTCCATTGAATGAAAATCCTGCCATGACTCCGAATCTTCCTGTCTGAACTCCTTTATATGTTGCTCCCAGACTTTCTGCAGCATCTTCGATCAATGGAACTTTATATTCTTCACAGATTGCTTTGATCTCGTCTACCTTGGCTGGTGTTCCATAAAGGTGTGCAACGATCACTGCTTTTGCTTCTTTATGTTCTTCCAATGCTCTTTTCAATGCCTGTGGTGACATATTCCATGTCTCTGGTTCAGAATCCACAAATACAATCTTGCCTTTTTCGTAGGCGACTGGATTCACTGTTGCAGCAAAAGTCAGCGAAGGACATATCACGGTATCTCCTTCCCCGACTTCTAATAATTTCACCGCCAGATGCAGTGCTGCGGTTCCTGCGCTTAGTGCACTGCAGTGTGCGATTCCTGTATACGCTTCCATCTCACGTTCAAAGCCATTGACATTTGGCCCAAGTGGTGCGATCCAGTTGGTGTCAAATGCTTCCTGCACAAACTTCTGTTCTTCCCCATGCATCGTTGGTGATGCCATATATATACGTTCTTTCATGCTGTCTCATCCCCCTGTCATTTTGTCTGTTTATATGTATACTCTGGAACTAATCTTTTTACAACTTCACGAATATTCGGATCTTCGGAAAATGCCGCATGATCTAATTCAGCGATCAGTTCACTAAATTGTTCTGTCTCCATCATCCTTGGACTTCCAATGAAAATTCGTTTGTTCTTTGTCTCTTTTTTATTCTCCTCATCGATCAGAAGTTCTTCATACAGCTTCTCCCCTGGTCTTAAGCCAGTAAACTGGATTTCTATATCTTCTCCTGGTGTAAGTCCTGATAAACGGATCATATTCTTCGCAAGATCTAAGATCTTGACTGGTTCTCCCATATCAAGGATAAATATTTCCCCGCCTTCTGCGTAAGCTCCTGCTTCTAACACCAGACTGACGGCTTCTGGGATCGTCATAAAGTATCGGATGATCTCTGGATGTGTAACTGTTACCGGACCACCATTGGCAATCTGCTTCTTGAACAACGGAACGACACTTCCGTTACTTCCAAGAACATTTCCAAATCTTACAGCAACGTATTCTGTATCGTATAAGCTATTCATGTATTGAATGACCATCTCACAGATCCGCTTGGAAGCGCCCATGATATTTGTCGGTCTTACTGCCTTATCCGTGGAAATCAGTACCATTCTCTTTACGCCGCTCATTCCTGCTTCTTTGGCTATGTTAAATGTGCCAAATACATTGTTCTTGATCGCATCATGCGGACTGTCTTCCATCAATGGCACATGCTTATGTGCTGCTGCATGAAATACGATATCAGGCTTATAATCTTCAAAAATATTGTGTATTCGCAGATGGTTCTAGACAGACACGATCAATACTTTCAAATCTAGTTCTGGATGTGTTCTCTTTAATTCCATCTGAATCTCGTAGGCGTTGTTCTCATAATTATCAATGATCACTAGCTTCTTCGGCTGATATCTTGCGATCTGTCTGCAGATCTCACTTCCGATCGATCCGCCTCCCCCTGTGACAAATACAACTCTGTCTTTGACATAGCTCATGATTGATGGAAGATTGGCTTTCACTGGCTCTCTTCCAAGCAGATCTTCAATCTCTACTTCTCTTAGAGCAGATACTGTAACTTCACTGTTGATCAGCTGATATAAGCCCGGAAGAATACTCAGACGGCATCCTGTCTGCTTGCAGATCTCAAGGATGTCCTTGCGGTCCTTAGGTTCTATTGTCGGAATTGCCAGAATGATCTCTTCAACATCAAATTTAACTGCATTGCGCAGGATCGTATTACGATTGCCAACCACTGGTATCCCAGATAAATATGTTCCTTTCTTCGCTGGATCATCATCTATGATGCAACGGATCGTTTTAGTCACATATGTACTCTTTTTGATCTCATTTAAAATGATGCTTCCTGCTTCTCCTGCTCCGATCAACATTACCGGAACTTTCTTCTTGCCAATATCATTCACTTTGAATGGTTCACTTCCCTGAATCAATCGGACAAGTAATCGGATAAAAAACATTCCCAACAGCAGATATACCAAATACAAGAAATAGTAACTTCTTGGTATCTCCCATTGTAACATACAAATTCCAATCAGCTGGAAAGCTGCTGCGATCACAGCTGCTTTAACGACATTAATAAAATCGGAGACTCCTGCATACTTCCATTGCGTTGAATACAATCGATATGCCATAAAGATCACAATACTGCAAAAGAGATTCAACGGCATGTATTTTGCAGCATTTTTCAAAAAAATCGATGCGATCTGTGATGGATAGAATTCAAATCGCGTTAATAATGCAAGATATGATGCTATGATCATCATTATGATATCTGAAATCCCAAGTATCATATTCCATTTTTTTCTTTGGATGATTGTTTTTAATTTCTTCATATACTTTCCCCTAACATATGCTCTCACATATTTGTTTTAAACCTATTATACCATTCCTTTTCTTAATTTCCTATATCTACTCCTGCCCATTTCCTGCTTTTTGGTAATTTTTTCTTAAAATACAGCAAAAAGAGATGGAAAAATCTATATTGTTTTGATCTTTCCATCTCTTTCTATGTTAAAATTTTATCTTTTTATACGTTGATCTCAGCTGTTAATCCAAGTACTTCTTTATTCTCTTCCAGAATTGGATTGATCACTTCATTCACAAATTCTTCTGTCTGCTGTGGTGCACGTCCTACGAAGTTCTCTGGTTTCATGATCGCCTGTAACTGCTCCATGTTCATACCAAATGCTGGGTCTGCTGCGATTCTCTCTAACAGATCGTTTGCTTTTCCTTCTTCTTTGACAACTTTTCCTGCTGCCATAGAATGTACACGGATCTTCTCATGAAGTTCCTGTCTGTCTCCACCAGCTTTTACTGCATCCATCATGATATTCTCTGTTGCCATGAATGGAAGTTCGCTTCTTAAGCGGCTTTCGATAACCTTAGGGTATACAACTAATCCGTCTACAACGTTTAAGTAAAGGTCTAAGATACCATCGATCGCTAAGAATCCTTCTGGTACGGATAAACGTTTATTGGCTGAGTCATCTAATGTTCTTTCAAACCACTGTGTAGATGCTACTAATGCTGGGTTCATAGCATCTGACATTACGTAGTTTGCTAAGGAAGCGATTCTTTCACTTCTCATTGGGTTTCTCTTATATGCCATTGCAGATGATCCGATCTGGTTCTTTTCAAATGGTTCTTCTACTTCTTTTAAGTGCTGAAGAAGTCTGATGTCGTTTGAGAACTTATGAGCAGACTGTGCGATCTGGCTTAATACGTTGATCACGCGGGAATCAACTTTTCTAGAGTATGTCTGTCCAGATACTGGCTGGCATTTGTCAAATCCCATCTTCTTGGCGATCATTCCATCAATCTTCTTGATCGTTTCGTGGTTTCCTTCGAATAACTCTAAGAAACTTGCCTGTGTTCCTGTTGTTCCTTTTGATCCTAATAATCTCATGTTAGCGATCACGTGATCAAGATCTTCTAGATCATATACGAGATCCATCAGCCAAAGGCTTGCTCTCTTACCTACTGTTGTAGGCTGTGCTGGCTGAAAATGTGTAAATCCAAGTGTTGGAAGATCTTTGTATTTCATTGCGAATTTGGATAATTCGTTGATCACATTTAATAATTTTACTCTGACAAGCTTTAATGCTTCTGTCATGATGATGATGTCTGTGTTATCACCAACATAGCAGGATGTTGCTCCTAAATGGATGATTCCTTTTGCCTTTGGACATTGTACTCCGTATGCATATACATGAGACATAACATCATGACGGACTAATTTTTCACGTTCTTTTGCTACATCGTAGTTGATGTCTTCTGCATGTGCTTTTAATTCGTCGATCTGTTCCTGTGTGATATCAAGTCCTAATTCTTTCTCTGTCTCAGCAAGTGCGATCCATAACTTTCTCCATGTCTTAAACTTCTTGTCTGGAGAAAAGATGTACTGCATCTCTTTGCTTGCATAACGTTCTGATAATGGGCTCTGGTAACGGTCGTTCATAAAAATCTCCTTATCCTTATCTTTCAAAATTTCCACGAATATCTCTTGTTGGCGGTTTCATTGGATACTCACCTGTGAAACATCCTTTACAGATTGATAATCCCTGTACCATCTGTGAAAGTCTCTCTTCTCCTAAGTATCCTAAACTATCTGCTCCGATCACTTCACAGATCTCGTTGATCGATCTGTTATATGCGATCAGCTGTTCTCTCTCTGGAATATCAGTTCCAAAGTAGCATGGCCACAGGAATGGTGGGGAACTGATCCTTACGTGAACTTCTGTCGCTCCTGCATCGCGTAACATCTTCACAATGCGGTCACTTGTTGTTCCTCGTACGATGGAATCATCGATCATGATGACTCTCTTTCCTTTGACTGCTTCTTTTAAAACATTTAACTTGATCTGCACGCTTGATTCACGGCTACTCTGTCCTGGTTTGATGAAAGTTCTTCCAACATAACCGTTCTTGACAAACGCGGTTCCATATGGGATTCCTGACTCTAAGGAATATCCAAGAGCTGCTGCATTTCCTGATTCTGGTACTCCGACAACCAAGTCTGCTTCTACCGGTGAATCCTGTGCGAGGTATCTTCCTGCCTGAATTCTTGAGTGGTATACCCCAACTCCGTCAATCTCACTGTCTGGTCTTGCAAAATAAATGTATTCAAAGATACATCTTGCTGTTTTTTCCTTTGGAAGACATAAATCACAGTCTGACTGAATTCCATCCTTTGTGATCGTTACAATCTCTCCTGGATTCACGTCACGGATAAATTCTGCTCCGATCGTATCTAATGCACAGCTTTCAGATGCTAATACATAAGCATTATCTCTCTTACCGATACATAATGGCTTAAATCCATATGGATCTCTTGCCCCGATCAGTTTCCTTGGTGACATAACGATCAGGGAATATGCACCTTTGATCTTCTGCATTGCTCTGGCTACTGCCTTCTCAATTGATGATGTATTCACGCGTTCTCTTGCGATATGATATGCGATAACTTCGGAATCGATCGTTGTCTGGAAAATAGCTCCTGTCTTTTCTAATTCTTCGCGAAGTTCTATTGCATTGATCAGATTACCATTATGTGCAAGTCCTAAAGTACCTTTTACATAATTTAAAACCAGTGGCTGGGCATTCTCAGGAACACTCTCTCCTGCTGTTGAATACCTTACATGCCCCACACCGATATCTCCCTTTAATGCCTGAAGGGAATCTGGTGTAAACACTTCATTACATAATCCCATACCTTTTTGAGATGTGACATTACGTTTTGGACCATTCGTATCAGAAACTGCAATTCCGCAGCTTTCCTGACCTCGATGCTGCAGTGCAAACAATCCATAATAGATCGTTGATGCTACATCATTGCCATCGAAATCGTAGATACCGAAAACTCCACATTCTTCTCCCAACTTATCAAAGTTCTCTCTGCTCATCGTGATCTTTTGACCTTTCTGTTATACAATCTTTAGTTTCGTTTGTAAAATACACATTTTTGATAGTAACATATTCATTTTAAATCTGCAAGCATCCCTGTTATTGATTCTCTTTTAATAATGTAGTATCTGGAGGGATCTCTCCTCGCTTAAGCTTTGTATATATGATCCTTCTTACAGATTTATCGATTCTTGATTCTTTGATCTTGCCACTTTTTAGTGCCTTCTCAATTGCCTTGTATGCTTCTTTATAGTTATCCGGCATCACGATCAGGTCAACTCCTGCCTGAATTGCTTTCACTGCTGCTTCTCCGGAACTATAGTTATCTGTGATCGCTTTCATGTTCATCGCATCGGTCATGATAACGCCCTTATATTCAAGTTCATCTCTTAGAATGTCTGATACAACTCTGCTGCTCAGGCTTGAAGGCTCCTTCTCATCTGTCACATTAGACAGCATCAGATGTGACACCATCACTGCATCAGCTTTTGCCTTGATTCCTGCTTTAAATGGTTTAAAATCTGTATCTCTTAATGTATTGATCGTCTGATTGGTCTCTGTGCTTCCGCGGTGTGTGTCTCCTCCAGTCTGTCCACTTCCTGGAAAATGCTTTAATGTCGCTGAGATCTGTTGTTTCTGCATGTTCTTTACCAGTGTTGTAATAATATCAGCAACTTTCTTTGAGTCTGCGCCAAAGCTTCGGTCTCCGATCTCTGTGTTATTCTTATTCGTTAAAACGTCTGCGACTGGTGCAAGATTCATGTTAAATCCAAGCTCTTTTAATTCCTTTCCCTGTGTCTTCCCCATCTGCGCGATCTTCTTGTTATTGTAAGTTCTTCCAACTTCCTGTGCAGATGGATATACTGTCATCTTCATCTTGGGATTTGATGCGACTCTTGAAACCTGTCCACCTTCCTCATCCACTGCCATAAATAGTGGGATATAGGAGGCATCTTGAAGCTCATCCGTCATCTTCTTTGTTTGATCAGGTGTGTTGATATTCTTCGCAAACATGATCACTCCACCTGCTGGATACTTCTTCAATGTCTTCTTCATCTGACTCGTCACACTTGTCTGATTCTTGCTTTCTGCCTCATCTAATTGATAAACAGATACCATAAATAGTTGTCCGATCTTATTCTTTAAGGACATCTCCTTTGTGATATCTTTTGCCATTCCCTGCAAGGTTGTTTCATCCAGATCTTCTGTCTTGAGTTTCTTTGTTGTACTCTTCTTCCCGCATCCTGCTGTCATGACAAGCATCAATACAAGGACAAGGCTGATTAAACGTCTCTTCATTCTTTCGTGTCCTTTCCGTGCATGCTCTTTTCTTTTTATTATACCAGAAGCATTTGTTTGTATCAAATGCTGTTACGTCCTATTTCTGTGAATTACCCCTCCCATGCGGTACAGTAGTTCCTATGGAAGTGGCTTCTAACAGTCGTGACAGTTACCCATTTCTGACCAAAAGATTGGCTGTCCGTACCAATCAAGGCATATTCACTTATGCCGCTATCCCTTTGACGGGAATACCTTTCGGATTCAGTTTGTGGAATCCATACACATCAGGAGCAGAAAGAAACGTATAATCTCTGGTATCTTTCCAGATATCAGGGATCGCTTTCCGCATGATATTTGCTGCTGCGTGACAATCCGCATTTAAGATCATTCCGTTAGAGCAACGGTATAAACCACGTTTGATCCTCTTTCCAGAAAACGAAGCATCCTTATCATCGACACCATAGGTTGGGATCCTGTCATTTGCGATCAGATCCGCTTTGGAAGTATAACTTTCTTCCTGCTCTATGATTCTGATGCCGGCATTCAGAGCTTTATATGTGATCATTGTCCGCAGGAGAGTGATCGGCATGGAGACAAAATTCTGGTTGTTGATCTTATTCATATTGGATCTCTGCTTCCAGAGCAGATTCACACCAAGGATCAGTGTTCCACACTGGTGTTCCATACAGAAGTCAATGATACTACGACTGATCTTGTGGCACTGGTCTTTCACAAAATTGGCATAATGGAAAGAAAGGTCTCTTAACCGCTTGGAAACAGCGTGTTTCTTTTCATGACCTTTTGTGATGATGGAGACATACTTTGCTCTCTGTTTATGGAACCATTGGATCTTGGATAAGACAGCTCCGCCTTTGTATATTGCGGATGAGTGATCATCACATACGATCGCTGCGAAGTTATCTGTTCCAAGATCAATGGCACATACATGAGATCCGGAAGGATCAAATGCAACATCTGGTTCTTCTAGTGTCAGACAGAGTAAAAAACGACCATAATACGGTTTGATCTTGACTTCTTTTAATACAGGATCCGAAGAAAGATTTGAAAAGTACAAGCGTTGCTTTTGCAAAGGCAGTTTTAAGGACATCCCGATATCGTCCCGATACAAGACAGCATCCTGGTTTGTGATGATCACAGTCGTCAGGTCACTTTTCTTATAGCGAGGCATCTTAGGCTTACCCAGATACTTTTCTGGATGCTTTTTATATTCTCTTAAAGAAGCAAGCCAGTTTTTGAAATCTGTGACTGACTGTTTGACCATCTGCTGTGCTGTCTGTCTTGGAAGTCCGGAAAAGAAATCCGGATTCTCTGTGACACGCATCATCTTTTCAAGGTGTGTATAAGAGATCACTCTGCGGACGTGCATGTTTGGATAAGATCGTTGTAATAACGCAACTTCTTGAAAGACTTCGACTTCGTTCTCTGTCCGATGTTCTTTGTCATAACCGGTAAAGATATTCCGCACACGAAAAAGAGCTGCATTGTACAACAGCTTGGACTTTCTGCACAGATCGTCAAAATATGGATATAACAGATCATCCGAAGAAATGATTCTTTGTGTCACACGGTATGCCATATGGTTGTCTCCTTTCTGATATGTTGAAAATATCGTACTTTTATAGTATAATTATACCAAACATATGTTTAGCTGTAAAGGAGATACATCATGCGAAAGAAAGATAATACAGATTATTATATAAACCGGCATAGTTGCTTTTTATTGCAATACCATATCGTGTTTGTTACAAAATACAGACATCCAGTCTTAACAGGCAAAGTAAAAGATGTTGTTTATGAACGTATCCACTATGTAGCAGATCAAAGAGGGTTTCACATCCTAGAGATCAATGGCGAATCGGATCATGTCCATATCCTGATGGAAGCTGATACAACAACTTCACCGGCGGAACTTGCAAATGTTTTAAAAACACAAACAGCACGAAAGTTGTATGGCGAAACCATTTTAAAAAAATATTACTGGAAACCTTATTTTTGGTCGGATAGTTATTTTATTTCATCTGTTAGTGAAAACAGTCTGCACACAATAAAACAGTATATTCAGAATCAGGGAAAACGATAATGTGTCCGTCAGGACGCATTCACCCACGCCCATATTAAAATATGGACGTGGTACTCTGCTTAGATTTTATAGAAAAAAAGCCCCTCCAGATCTTAATGTCTGAAGAGACTTTAAAAGCAGATGTCTCCAAATACGCAACCGTTCCATAAGTCACCATGTATCAAAACTTCATGAAAAAAAGGATTTAAAAACCACTCTCTCAAATGGTCTATTTGCATATTGTCGACACCACTAGTATATACTTTTATATTTATGTTTTCTACCCTTTCAACATAGTTTTTTACAATTTTTTCAATTTTGTGAAAAAACATATGAAATCTATTTGTTTACTTCTAAATATTGTTTAAATTGTATAGTAACCAGGAATTGATCTCCGTCTATTCTTATCGAAAACTCTCCTCCACAATTCTTTGTAAAACTGTCTGCGATGGAAAGTCCTAATCCGTTTCCTTCGCTGGTACGTGATTTTTCCGCTCTGGCAAACCGTTCCATGATCTCTTCTTCTGTAAAATTCATCTCATAGGATGCTGTGTTTATAACTTCTAATTTTATATTTTGATCTGCTTCGGTGATCCTTAGGAAGATTCTGGTTCCTTTCAGGGAGTATTTTAAGGCATTTTCTATGACATTTTGTACCACTCGGTACATGCGGCTGCTGTCTCCGATAAATCTTGTGTGTGTAGCTTCGCACTGATATCTGATCGCAAATCCAGATTCTTCTATCTGATCTGCCATATCCCCCAGTGTCTGTTCTACCAGACGTTTCATATCCATTTCTTCCAGATCTACTTTCGCATCTCCACTTGTTGCTTTCGCAAGTTCAAATAGGTCAGAAATGATGGATTTTAAGCGTTCGGTCTTGTTGATCAGGATGGTTACATAATCTCTTGATTCTGCAGATAATGTCTGATCTCTGCTTAAGAGATCGACGTATCCGATGATAGAAGTCAGCGGTGTCTTAAGATCATGTGATACATTTGTGATCAGATCGATCTTCATTCTCTCGCCCTTCATCTGTGTTTCTAATGCTTTTTCCATTCCCTGCCCGATATTGGTCAGTTTCTGACTGTATTCATAATACGCAGATTCTTTTGAAATATCGGTCGTTGCCGTCAATTCTCCATTGGAAATACGTTCGATCTGATCGACAAGCATGCTTAAATCTCTCTGTTCTTTTGCATATTGGTCTGAATATCTTGAAAAATATCTGATAAGGAAAACAAAGATGACTGCTGCTATAAACAAGAGTGGGGATGGAATATTCATTCCACTCATTCCCATGATGATACAAGCAAGTGTACTGACAGTTAAAATATATCGTAAGACCCTGTACTGTCTGATCCTGTCTCTTGCATGTTTTTCTGCAAATGACATCGCTTCATCTTCCAGCTTTCTTCTTGTCTTTGCGTGACGGCTCCATTTTCGAAAATATCCTAGACAAAATGTTGAATCCAGAAGATTCTTCTGGCGAATCCTCCATACCGTTGTCTGAATGCATACAGCAAATGCCATGATGAAAAATGGAACTGAGATATAACTCAGCGTCATGATCATCTCGATCGTTGAACCTGTGATCCCGCCCTGTGTATATTCTATCGTATATTCCCAGATTGCAAAGCATAATACGATCGCCAGTCCAAGCAGCGTAGTTGCTGTCACTAGTATGATCTCCCACCAGAGCCTGTCAAGCCCTCTAAAAAATCTGGTTCGCTTTTCCTGAAGTGCAAATAAGATGCACAGCAGGATCGTTCCGATTACTTCAATGATCGAAACAACGATGATCGTTTTGATTCCCGTCGTGATCTGTTTTGTTGATCCTTTTCGGAAATTTTCAATCTCTGTTAGTGCTTTTTTTGTCAAAGAAATCTCAATGTCTGCATTTTCCAGACGCTGATTCTTCTCATCATTGATCAGAAGCTGTTCCGGGAATATATCCTGCAGCGTATAATTATCCCCATAGAATTCATAGTATTCTGTCTGATCCGCATTGTACTCATCGTATTCGTCATACGGATCCCATCCTTTGAAACTTCCGTCTTTGTTTAGTTTCTCTGTCTTGCCTCTTTCTATATGAAAATGTTCAATCCTGCCCCCAGTATAGTTCGCATTTTCTGTTCCATATGTTGATGTTGTCGTTACCATCTTTTTATCATATGGTTTGACCTTCATCGTTACTTTCACAAATGATTCTTTTTTTATCTTATTCAGTAAACTTTCTGACACATGATTTGCCTGTGTATAATAGACTTTATCACCTTCTTGATCCGCCCATTTATCAAACAGTGACATCTGTGTGTTTTTGATATAGTCTGATTGATCCTGTTCATCCAGACTGAAGCTGTTATCTCCTGTCACTGCCATGTTATTGATCGTATCGAGTCCATATATCCCTGACAGGGTCATAGCGATCATCACAAGTGTGATCAATACTTTGTTAGTCCATTTTCTCGATCTTGTATCCAATTCCCCACACCACCTTTAAATATCTTGGATTTTTTGCATCTATTTCTATTTTCTCGCGGATACGACGGATGTGAACCATAACGGTATTCTCTGTTGCATAGGCTTCTTCGTTCCATACGCGTTCGTAGATCTCATCTGCTGAAAATACTCTGCCCAGATTGTTCATCAGGAGACTTACGATCTTGTATTCGGTTGCAGTCAGTTTCACTGGCTCTCCGTCTACCATCATCCTTTTTCCTTTCATGTCAAGGATCAGTCCGCCATTGATGATCTGTTCCTTATTGCTTTCTGCGGCGTTCATTCCTCCAAACTGCATGTATCTTCGCAGCTGGGATTTCACTCTCGCTACTAGTTCATCTGGGCGGAATGGTTTGCTGATATAGTCGTCGGCTCCCATAGATAGTCCCAGGATCTTATCGCTTTCTTCTGTCTTGGCTGAAAGAATGATGATCGGGATGTTCTTGCTTTCCCTGATCTTCATCGTTGCGGATAGTCCGTCCATCTTCGGCATCATAACGTCTATGATCAGAAGCTGGACTTCTTGTTCCATCAGGATATCCATGGCTTCCAGACCATCATATGCCGTTATGATTTCATAGTCTTCCATTTCCAGACGTTTCTTGATCGCTCCTACGATCTCTTTGTCGTCATCAACGACTAGGATCTTTGGCTGGTTCATACTTTTCCTCCTCGTATCTTTGATGGTTTTAGTGTATCAGGTGGTTCTTTCGTTTCTGCGGATATAATTCTTACGAATTTCTTAATATGACTTCCTTAATTATAGTAACTTCCAGAATAATTATCAATATCCTGTCCAGTGTCCATAAGAGTGTGCCTGCACTTAATGGATAGCAAAATATTGATAATTATTCTCATTTATAGTTATTGTTCACTAACCTTTCGTATGGTATCATATTTTTCAACAGTTAGAGTTTTCTAACTATATACGCGCTATTATTTTATATTGCAGAAAAACGGAGGAAAAACTATATGCGTAAAAGATTAATTGGGAAAGCCTTTGCTATCGCTATGAGTGGTGCAATGGTTTTAACTGCGACTCCTGTGACAGCGAATATCTTTAATGTTGCTCACATTGTTAAGGCTGCTAATGATGCACAGCAGGATGAATGGACATATTGCTATGTTGGTCTTACTTGGGCTGAGTATTGGGCGAATGAAGGTGTTTATAATGCTAATGATACTTCAAGCTCTGATGTAGAAGACTCTCATTATGAAAAAGATAAAGGTGGATATGACGTCGTTACTCGTGCAACTACAAATCACGGACTTCACAGAGGAAGTTTCCAAGGAAATGCAGTCATTGAAGCAAAAGCTTCTGATGATACCGCAAAAGAATTTTCTGTTTCTCACTGGAGTAAAGATGGTAAAAAATTCTATCAATCATCCACAGATGCTACAGGTGTAAGCTATGCTAAGGGAACTATTACTGATACTGATGGTACGCAATATAAATTAACTTCTTATGAAGTAAAAGGTACAAAATATGTTCCTATTAAAGTAAAAACTACAGATTTAGATGCATTAAAAGCAAACCACACTGTTGTTGAAAATGGTGGAACTCTTGTTGGTGGTTATGGTGAAAACCAATTAAAATCTTACCAAAAAACTGCAAATGTTAAAGCTAACACTTACGGTTTAAAAACTGCTACAAAACAGGAAGATGGTTCATTTATTTTTTCTGCAAGAAGTAACGAAGGAACAGAATCCGGTGTTAAAGATGAGGCATTAAAAGAAGCAACCGGTGTGACTCCAAACTTACGTTCTGGAGACGCTGTTGGTTCTTATGGTGAGACTTTACGTCTCGACCTAAATGGAGATTACGGTGATCTTGGTGCTAATCTTCAGTCTGTAAAATGGACTTTCTATGGAGATGACAGTACTTATACAACTCCAGTAAAAACTTATGGTACAAAATTTGCTGCTGATAACTGGATGCATAAATCAATGGGAATTCAGCTTGGTTTAACAGAATCTGCTCGTTTTGATCTTTCTGGAGATGAAGCAGTAGGATACTGGAGTGTTACTGTTTCCGCTTTAGGTTATAAAGATTATACATATAAATTCCATGCAGACAAAGAAAACATCGCTCAGCACGTTGTAATTGCTTCTGATAGTGATGAAGTAAAAGCTTTACAATCTACAATAAAAACTGCTGATTCTTATCTTGAAAAAGAAACTGAATACTGTGCTAAGCCATATTCTGATTTTAAAACAGAATATAAAGAAGCTCTGGATGCTTTAAAACATGACACATTATATAAAGCTAATATCCTTGAAGCAAATACTCACCTTTCCAATGCTATTGAATCATTAACAAAACCTGAATATAAAGAAGTTGTAAAAGCTGCAACTTTAGAAAAAGATGGTTCCATTGATGATACATGTGTAAATTGCGGTGATGTTAGAAAATCTACTCCAATCGCTAAAATTGCATCTATCGATTTAGATAAAACTTCTTTCACAGAAAATGGACAGGCTCAGAAACCTTCTGTTACTGTAAAAGATAGTACTGGTGCTGTAATTTCTGCTGATAATTATACAGTTTCTTATTCTGACGCTAACAGCACAAAAGCTGGAACTTACAAAGTAACAGTTAAATTTAATGGAAAGAAATATGCTGGTACAAAAGAATTATCTTATACAATTTCAGCTAAACCAGCAGCTACAACTACTGTAACAAACGCAGCAACTGTGAAAGCTCCTGCGAAGACAACTGTGAAATTAAGCAAAGCTAAGAAGACTTCTATCAAAGTATCTTGGAAGAAAGTTTCCGGAGTTGCTGCTTACCAGATTCAGTACAGCACATCTAAGAACTTTAAGAAAGCAAACACAGTCAAAGTTTCTGCGAAATCTGCTTCTAAAGTCTTAAAGAAGCTGAAAAAGAATAAAAAATATTATGTAAGAGTTCGAAGCTACAAAGTAACAAAAGTAAACAACAAATCTAAGAATGTTTACTCTGCTTGGTCTGCTAAAAAAGCTTTAAAAACTAAAAAGAAATAATTTCTCTTAAATAATATCAATTACATCTCAATCTTAATATTATTAAATAAAATAGGAACTGCATTTGGTCTGCGGTTCCTATTTTATTCCTCATTCTATGCTTCTTTTTTGCCGTTGATAAATTGATGATATTCTATTTTGAAAATTATTTATTGATAATCCCATAGATTTCATCAACTGATAACTCTGGATTTTGTTTGATCATTTCGTAAATCGGCTGAACAAATTCTATACTTTCCATAAGATCATCTATTATCTTCTCCATAGAATCTCCTCTTTGGGATTTTTTTTGAATGAGTAGAATTTTATTCTTGATTTCTCCTTTGATTTCTCCTTTGATTTCTCCTTCTCTTCTTCCTTCTATCCTTCCTTTTTCTTCTAATTCCTCTAGCGCCTTGCACATATTCATCTTCCCTCCTTCTTTCTCTAGCTTTATTGCATCATCAATCAATTTCTGTGATTCTGTAATCGCACCAATTACTAATCCCAGTTCTGAAGGTATTAATTGCTCTTTGTATATATCATTAATTTTATCATATCTTTTATCATAAATGAATCTACTGATATCAAAAACTATACTGACATCTGAATTCTGAAATTTCAGATATTCGCTGTTTCTTACCTCTATAAGATTCATCTTATAATCTGATACTAACGCTTGAAATCTTTCTGGTACTTTCAACATGTCTATCAATGAACGAGGGCCATCCCATTCTTTTTCGCCATAATAAATGCAGATTGTAATCATTGGATGTAAACGATCCTCTGCTGTTAGCCCTGATAAAAATTCATCTGAATTTCTCCAATTCTTTTGCTTTTTATTTTTGACTGCTAATTCATTGTATTCTTTTAAATAAGAAAATGCATCTCCTACCATGTGACGCAATGGCATTGCATAATGAACTTTCTGTTGATTTTCAATTCCTAGAATTACAAAATCAATACCAAATGCTGTTTTTTTAACTACATCTAAGACTTTCTGTATCGTTTCTGCATGCCCGTTAAATTGAAGCAATGATGAAATATCCGTATCTACTTCTGTCAGATCATTAGGTTTTAACACCTGCTCTCCATCAAATATACAAGCATTAAATAAATCTGCAAATCTACTATTATCTTTCCAGAAATTTTTTAAAATATGATCTGCTTTTATATGATTCTTTATTTTCTTTTGCTGTGCCATTTGAACTGATTCCCTCCCATCCTGTTATATATCCGTATATTTTTCATGTTTTTAATATACTATATTTATTTCATATTTTCAATACCTGATATTTTGCAATTCAACATTCAACCAATACACTTTATGCTGTGAATGAAGATTTCAAATATATAATGGGCAGGAACGTGTTCATACGGTTCCTGCCCATTATATATTTGAAATCTTCTTTGGTTTAGGGTGTTGAAATTAGTATAACTTATGCTCTTTTTTGTTTATTCTGCAACTTTTCTAACCTTATTTTATATAGTTTTTGCAACTTTTCCAACTTTCTTATATAAATGTTTGTTATATATAAGAAAAAGGAGCCATAAAATGAACTTTTTAATCTCTAAGATTACGTTTATTTTATGGCTCTTACTATTACCCTTGTGCTAAATTTTCTTGTAATAATTCCGTCTATCTAAAATATTTATCCAGGATCTGGCGTTCTCCTTCATTGTCATTGATGTCTGTGACAATATCCGCTGCCTCTTTTACTTCATCTGCTGCATTTCCCATGGCGACTCCAAGTCCTGCATATCTGATCATATCGATATCGTTGAAATTATCACCAAATGCCATTATCTCTTCTTGTTTCACATGAAAATGGTCTTTTAACATATGGATTGCATCGGATTTGGATGCTTTCATGGACATGATCTCTAAATAGGTATCTTTGGATCGATAAATTCTGATCTGTGGGAATTCTTTTACTAACTGTTGTTCCAACGCTGCAATATCTTCTTTATCTCCCATGCATAACACCTTGTGTACTTCTTTGTAGACTTCTTCATCTTCAAAAGACACTTCTTGTGGAATCACGCCTGTGATATCACTTTCCTGCGCTGCCCAATATTCTTTTTTATCTTTTACCAGCCATTCATCGTTTGTGTAAATGTTAACCGAAATCTTTGGATTCAATTCATAGACTCTTCTGCATAACTTCATGGCAACTTCTTGTGGCATTGCCACACTGTAGATTGGATGGTCTTCTTCATCAACAACTAAAGCTCCGCTGTAGCAGATCATTGGACTCTTCGCCTCTAATTCTGCTCTGATAGCTGTCATGCCTTTGGGCATTCTTGCGGATACTAAGACGTATGGGATTCCATTTTGGTTGATCTGTTTTATTTTTTTTCTTGTATTTTCTGGTATCTGATGTTTTGAATTTAATAATGTTCCATCGATATCACTAAATACTGCTTTATACTTTTTCATTATGTCTGCATCCTTTCGTTTCTCTGCTTTGTTGTCTATTTCTTCCATTATTATAAAGCAAGAAAAGCCATCTGGCGAGAGTGAAATATCCCAGATGGCTTTTCATTTTTAATTTGCTTTCACTGACTTCGCATTAGAATATGCTCCGTATACTTTCTGATTTGTTGAATCATAGTAGTAATAGCGAACCTGTACATAGTATTTCTTGCCTTTTTTTAGACCTGTTTTTGTATAAACATTTTTCGCTAAACCTGTTGTTTTGTATTTTGCAGATTTCATCTTTTTGCTTGTGGAATAACGGAATCTAAATCCTCGTTTTTCTCCATATTTGTTGACAGATTGTGTTGATCTTGCTACAAATCCTACACCTTTTCCTGCTTTGGATCTGACAGATAATGAACCTGCTTTTCCAACTGTTACTTTAACAAATTTAGCTGTTAATGTAATATTCTTGTCGCTTTCTGGCATCTTTGTAACAATTTTTCCATTGTATGTCCATCCTGCAAATACATAACCTTTCTTACCAGCTGCTTTATATTTTGCTTTGTTCCATGCTGGCAGAGTATCTCCTGCTTTCACATCTTTGATCGTTGTGACAGTCTTTCCTGCATTACCTTTTAGTGTTGCTGTAATAGAAACTTTTGGAGTTTCTACTTCTTTTTCTTTTACTGTTACCTGAGTCTTGTATGTGTAACTTCTTCCAAAAGTTGTAACCTGAGTTTCAATCTGTGTTGTTCCAGCTTTCTTTGCTGTGATGTTACCATCTTCATCTACATCTGCGATCGTTTTGTCCAAAGATTTGTATTTGATGATGTTGAAACTGTTGTCCTCGATATTGGAAACATCAATTGCTGCTTTCTCGCCTGCTGTTAATGCAAGTTTATCAGAAACTGTTGGAACTTTCACTTCTAATGGTGTGACTTTCATATTCTGGAATGTTACTTTTCCATTGAATACATTAAATCCAACATATCTTCCTTCTTTGTAATTATTCTCAACTTTTACATCTCTTACATTCAGTACCAGCTTGTCCCCAATATACACTTTATACTGGTTACCTTTTACTACAACTTTGAAATGATATTTCTGTCCTTCGCTTAAGTTGTAATTTCCATCTTTTCCGATGTCTCCGGTTCCGCCTCCAAATGTAAAGATTCTTGCTGTACTACCTTTTCTTTGTGTATCTACATTAGCTGCATATGCACTGGTAGAATCTGGGTTCTGTCCACGGAATAATAATGCAAATGCCTGTCCACTGTGATAAACAACATCTGATTCAAAAATATAATCATCTGAACTGATCTTTGTTCCTGACATTAAGAATGCGTCTCCACTGGCTTCTCCTGTACAACTGTTAGAATTCTCACTGATCGTCCATTTACCACCATGTTGTTTCCAGTCACTAAGTGAAATACCATCGTCTGCTGCTGAAACAAATATATCAATACTTCTTGATAATCCATTTGCTGTTGTTGCTGTAACAGTGACACTTCCTTCTTTTAGTGCTTCTAACTGAAGTTCATCATCTTCTGTTTTAACAACTTTAACTTTATTACTTTTGTTATTACTTACTTTCCATGTTACTTTCTGATCTGCTTTCATTGGAGAGATTGCAGCATTTACACTGATCTTATCTCCGACATTATATTCTCCACTTCCAGAGTCTGTACTGATATATAGATCTGTTGCTGTGTTTGCATCTGTGATCTTATTTTCCCAGATACTCTTCATTGGATAAACTGTAATATTTCCTGTTGTTTCTCCACCTTCAGAATATACTTCCATTCCTGTACTACTGACAGATGGGAATACTGCTAATGCTCCTGTAACCTGTCCATCTTGTCCATATACTTCAACACTTGATTCATCAACAAAGATATCTAATTTTACTTTTCCATCTTTCTCCGTGACGATCGCATCGGATACGATGTTCTTTGTCTGCTGTCCCGCTGGATGTGTACCAGATTTTTCTCCATTGATGGATACTTTCTTTGTTTCTGTATTATAAGATACAACTGTTTCCTGACTTCCAGATTTGTTTGTTCTTAATTTGAATCCAACTTCTTTTGTTCCTGCCTGTGGTGTAAGTTCTGCGACAACTTCATATTGTCCTGCTTTGACTCCTGATAACAGATTTTCGCTGTTTTCTGTCTTCTTTGGAATCGTAACATTTTCAAGTTTGGTTGCTGCTTCGTTGACACGTAACGTCTTATATTCGTCAATTGGTGTCTGTACCAGTTTATATTTACCATCAATCTTCTTCACATTTAATTCTGTCTGAAGATTAAAGAATCCATTGTATCCCCACTGTCCAGTCACTTTATCAACGTTATTGCAGTATCCATCAGCCCATGTACTTGCCCAGTTGATCATGATTCTTCGGTTTTCTGGTTTTCCATTGGTTGTTTCCCCATTACCAATATAATATGTCATTGCTGCATAAGAATGAGGTCCAAAGTTCATGACATAACGGTCGCTGTCTTTATCCTGTACAAATGTCCAATGTCCATCAATCTTCTTGAGATCACCGATGCGATAATAACGTCCTCCTTCACTGATAACCCATTTTGTTGTTCCATCATCTGCTGTTAAAGGATACATATCAGGACATTCTGTTTCAACTCTTAATCCTGCTGGATTACCGATATCATCACTTCCTTTATATGTACTTTCAATATTCCAATGAATCAGATCATCAGAAGAATAAATTCTTAAGATTCCTCCCGCTAATACCATAAACCATTTTCCATCGTGGCGGAATACTTTTGGATCACGGAATGCTGTATCTTTTAGATGATCTTCATCCCATTTTAAGATTGGATTTCCTTTATATTTTGTCCATGTTCTTCCGTTATCTTTGCTATATGCGATGCACTGATCCTGTCCTCTGTGGCCATTTAATTCATTGTTCTGTGTATAGAGTGCGATAAGTCCACCTTTTCCAGGTCCTTTTTCATCTCCAAATAAACCGGATGTATTCTCATCATCTACAACACCACATCCAGAGAACATTGCTCCATTATCTTCCTGATAATTTAATGGTCTTGGCAATTCTTCCCAGTGGATCAGATCTTTAGAAACTGCATGTCCCCATTCTAACTCTCCCCATGTCGTTCTTGCCTGATTATGCTGGAAGAATAAATGCCATTCTCCCTTATAATAAAGCATTCCGTTTGGGTCATTGCTCCATCCCATTGCCTGTGAAAAATGATATTGTGGTCTGGTTGGAACTGTATATGCTGAACCATCTACATTTCTTAATACATGTAATGTTGTAGTTTCTACTGCACCATTTGTACTTGTCACTGTGATAGGAATTTCCTGAGATCCAATCTTTAATGATACTTCTGTTGCTTTTCCATTTTCTGCTTTTTGTTCACCGATCGTCACTGTTCCATTATCACTTACAGTTGGTGTGATAGATAATTTATCAACTGTATTAGGCACTGTGATCGCATAATCATTTGTATCCTGTGTATATTTCTTATCTAAGTCGCCACCTGTTACCTGTAAATTTGTTAAATGTGCTGTTGCTTTTGGAATCGCGATATCTTCTACAGAAAAATCAGATGCTGTCATTGTTTCATTGAAGGAAATAAGACCAACCTTTCCTTCAAAAATCGTATCTGTGATCTCCATACTGATGACTTTTACACCATTGATCTTAACTGTCAAATGACGTTGTTTTACAGAAATGTCAAAATCATAAGTATCTTTATTTTTTAATTCATCAAATACTTTTTCTTTCTGAAGATCGTTGTTGTGTCCTCCTTGGAAACAGATCAAACGTACGGCTCCAGTAGATGGAGTAACATTGGCTACTACAGAACCTTTCTTTGGATCTTTTGCTTCCTTTGCTCCCATAATCACACCGACAGCTCCGTCTTCTTCTCCTTGTGTCAGTTTTGCTTTGACCGCATAATTATCTTCTTTTTTGATGTTTGTGATACCGATATTATCACCAGCTCCTGATAACTGGATCTTATCATTGTCTACTTTTCCATTCCCTGTAAATGTCCAATCTATCTCCTGCTGCTGTAATTGTGCTGCATTTACAGTTACATGATTGTATGCTGTTACTGGTGCGATAGAAGTGACACTGACTACACTTGCCATCATTATTGCTACTAATCTTGGGCTAACTTTCCTCATATTTTTTCCCTTTCTTTGTAGAAAAAAGGACGATCTAACTATAATCGTCCTTTTTCACTCAAAAAACAATAGTTCTATGCTTAGGCTTTCACTAATTGTAATATCTTGTCTACGTTTGCTCTTCCTCGCTTAATACCAAGTCCTATGACAACACAAAGTATCACACTGATGATCGTAATGATCACTCCAGCTACACCAAATACTGTAAATGGCATTTTACTTTGGACACCTAGTCCCCAATACGCAAGTATGATTCCGATAGAAGATAGAATAATGAGATTGCGAATCCATTTTTTGAGGTTATTGAGCATTTGTGTCTGAAATTCAATTTCTTTTAACTGCTGTGCTCTTGTTTGTGTTGTCATAATATACTTCCTTTCTTAGTATTTTAATCCTGGGTTAAAGAATCCGATCATAACTCCGATAAATGCTACAACTACTAAGATTAACATTGTAACAACTGGAGATACTTTTTTCTTTGACATTAACCACCAACAGAAGATTACAAAAGCTGCTGTTAAGAATCCTGGATATACTCCGTCTAACTGATTCTGAAGATTTAAGAATTCTTTTCCTGCACTGTTTACAAGATGGAATGATGTTTTTACTGATACCCATGTTGCTGCTACAGATCCAACAACCATTGTTCCTAACATAACGATTGCTTCACGGATCGCGGTTGCTTGCTCACCAACCAGGATATCTACGGCTTTTCCACCCAGTTCATATCCTTTGAAGTATAAGAACTTCATTCCAAATGCCATGATCAAGTTCCATGCTACGATATAGAAGATCGGTCCTACGACAGATCCACCTGTTGATAATCCCAGTGCGATACCAAGTAAGATAGGAATTAATGTACCTACAACTAAGGAATCACCAATACCTGCTAAAGGTCCCATAAGACCGGCACGGATACCATTGATCGCTTCTGCATCGATATCTTCATTTCCATTTGCTTTTGCTTCCTCAAGACCAGCTGTGATACCTACGATGATAGATCCAACCTGTGGTTCTGTATTAAAGAAAGCTGTGTATGTATTCATTGCTTCTTTCTGTTCTTCTTTTGTATCATATAACTCTTCTACCAATGGAAGCATTGCACACAGATAACCAAATGTCTGCATATGTTCCTGAGAGAAACATGTTAAGTTTCCATAAGCCCAGTTACGGAATGATTTATTTAACGCTTTTTTAGATAGTTTTTTCTCTGCCATATTAAATATCCTCCTCGTCATCATCGTCAAAGGAACCGCCAGAAGCTAAGGCTGCTTCTTTTGCTCTGATTCCTACCATTTTAATGTTGTAGTAAATAATTGCGAACATTGCTGCTACAACTGTTACTGATACAAGGTTTAATCCCATACTTGCTGCTAATGTAAATCCGAAGAAGAATGGTATAAAGTCAACTGCTTTTGTTACTACCTGTTTTAATAAGATCGCAATACCTACGCAAGGAAGTAAGCTACCTACTGTAAACAGTGTTTTCATTGCAATTCCATCCATTGGTAATGTTGTTTTGATCGCTTCTACAACTGGAACTCCTAATTTACACATTACAACTGCTGGTAAGAAGCTGCAGATGATATGAGAAATCCATGGAAGAACCATATCTACAACGTATAATCTCTTGAATTCACCTTTTTCAACGGCCTGCCATCCAATGTGCTGCCATACAAGGTTGATCGTTGCTGTTCCATAGAATAATACTGTACCGATTGTTCCTACCATTGCTCCAAATGATGTTGCCATGGAGATACCTTTTGCTGATGCAGGATCTAATCCGTATGAATTTAATGCTAACATTGCCAGTGGAATACCGATATAAGATACGGCACGAACGTCTGCTGATACAGTTCCTCCTGGTGTAACCAATGCGATATATACAACCTGCATTGCCGCACCGACTAAAACACCTGCCTGAATATCTCCAAGTACGATACCACAGACAAGACCTGCAACTAATGGTCTTCCTAATGTGTAGTTACCAATGGTTGTACCTCCCATACCAGGCATACTGGATAAGCAGGCAAAAATACCTAAAATGATTGCTTGTAACCAACTAATTGTCATAATAGTTTCTCCTCTCTATTGGTTTTTTAGTTAAATCCAAACTGACCTCTGAATTTGTCCCATGTTCCGATGGACGCTTCTTTGATCAGTGCGAATTCGATTTCATAACCAGCTTTGCTGATCGCTTCTAAAGCTTCTGCTTCTTCCTGTGTAATAGATTGGTTATTACCAAGTTTGACAGCTTCCGGTCTGTCATTACATGGTCCTACGATTACTTTCTTTACATCACTTGGAACAAATCCATCATCCACTAAGATCTTCTTCATCTGGATTGGATCTTTTGTGATCAGGAAGTAATTGTCTTTGCTGTCTAATACTTTCTGGTTTTTCTTTTTCCATGCTTCATATGTCCAAACAAATGTTTTCTTTGTGCTGGCACTCTTGTATGCCATCTTAAGTGCATCTGTTGTTGCTGCTTTGTCGTTCACTGCGATCAGCCCATCGCATGGATACTCTAGTGACCAACGTGTTACTGTCTGACCATGGATCATACGGTCATCAATTCTTAAAAATGAAACTGACATATTTTTTTCCTCCTTAAAATTTAAATATCGTCTTCTTCATCATCGTTTGCTGATGTCATAACAAATTCTTTAACTGCATCTTTTGCCTCATTGATCAAGCTGTCTTTTAGCATGTCTGTGTCTACGCCGTCTTTCATTAATGTTGCTGTCAATGCCATTGCCAGGTTCATTCCACCAAAGATCACTGTCTGACCGATCAGTCCTTTATTTGATACCTGTTCAATTGCATTTGTAAGAGGTGATCCACCCACAATGTCACCAAGAAGAATGATCTCATCGTCTTCTGTGATCTTGCTGATCGCATTGCTGAATTTCTCTGCGAATTCATCAGCACTCATTCCGTCCTCTAATCCGACGCTGATCACGTCTTCTCTTTCTCCACCAGCTAACATCTTAAGTACACTGTGAAGTCCTGGTGCAAATGTTCCGTGGCTGACTAATACTACGTATTTCATCCTCTTCTCCTTTCTTATTCCTATCTCTTATTTACAAACTTATTCTACCAAGCATGTAAAAAAAGGACATCTGTAAATTGTCATGACTTTCAATTTACAAATGTCCTTTTTTATGTGACAAATGTCATATTCGTGTTTTATTTGTTTTGATTTTCTTATTGTTACTGATTTAAAAACTTATCAATCTCTTGTTTTAGTTTCAAGATATTGGAATCAAATTCTTCTTCATCTGTAAGAATTCTTGTCATCTCACTGTCAATCTTTTGGTAGGCTTCATTGTATCTTCGGAATTTTGGAATCTGCAAGGCATTGTTCATGAGTTCATCTAACAATTTCATTTTATCTGTCATATTCTCACCCATGCTTTTTTCTAATACCTGCTGTGCTTGTTTTGAATTCGTCACAGCTTTTAATGGTGAGATTCCCTGACGATACTGAAAGATCTTTTGCTGTGTCTTTGTTTCATAACATAATTTCTTTAAAAACTGCCATGCCATATCTCCTTGCTTGGTCTGATTGCTGATTCCCATCAGCAGATTATCTACCTGTGTCTTATTCTCTCCATCTGGTCCGGAAGGGAGTCTGATACAATCCCATTTGAAATCAAAGTATTTATTGATCTTCCATGGATATGGTTTATACGTTCTAAATTCTGAAAATGTCATAGGACGAAATGCAATATTTCCAGAATCAAAATCATCAGATGTCAGATTTCGAAAAGATGATATTTTTTCAATCTTCTTTGTAAAGAGGATTGCATTTTCAATTGGTTCGGATGACAAGTTGCATTTTGTTCCACTTTGATTAAACAATGTTCCGCCATTGCTCAGAGTTGCATCATTCCATTTATAATTATATACACCAAATTGGTCTAAACGGCCATCTCCATCGGTATCTTTGGTTACTTTTTGACAGATCTTATAAAAATCATCCCAAGTCCAGTGATTCCCTGGCATTTTGATATGCTCTTTTTTTAGTAGTGTCTTATTGACTAGCATCAAAGTTGGTACACTTTCGTATGGAAGAGCATATTGCGTTCCCTTATAGGTTCCAGCATCATAACTTCCTTCATAATAGTTGCTTTTTTTGAACGCTTTATCAATCTTTGTATAGGAGTCTAAGTTCTTTAACATTCCTACGGATGAAAATATGCTAAAATCTTCTGGCAAGACCATAAAAACATCTGGCAGATCTCCTTTTAGTGCCTTTTGTGACAGCCATTCTGAATAATCATCTTTCATCACACCACTTTCGTATTTGATCGTGACATTCGGATATTCTTTTTCAAATTCTTTGATTACTTGATCGATCATCTGATAGCAATTATCATCTGGAACATCCCACTTGTTTCCTGCAAACATTCCAAAGGTTAAAACAATTTTTTGTTGTTTGGGATAGATCACAAAACCAACAGATAATAAACTTATGACCAATCCAACAGCAATGATTCGTTTCCACCATTTTTCTAGTTTCTGTCTCATCTATCTTCTCCCGTATTTGGCTGAACCTGACTGTACTTCCCAGATTGCAAGCTGGGTTCTGTCTCTTAGGTCTAGTTTACTTAAGATCGTGCTGAGATAATTTCGTACAGTTCCTTCGGAAAGGCTTAGTTCCGTCGAGATTTCTTTATTTGACATGCCTCTTCCGACTAATTTAATGATCTCCCATTCTGCTTCTGTGATTTCTTCTACATTCTGTGCATGAATCGATGTATCATAATTGCTTTGTGCCATTTCAGAAAAGAAATCAACCACTTTTGTCGCTACCTCTGGATTGATCATGGCTCCGCCACTATGAACTGTCTTGATTGCTTTTTCTAATTCGTCCATAGAGATTCCTTTTAACAGATAACCGCTTGCTCCATGTTTTAATGCATTGTATACATACTCATCATCATCGAACGTTGTCAAAATAATGATCTTGACATCTGGATATTGTTCTTTGATGATCTGTGTACATTGCACTCCATCCATTTCTGGCATACGCACATCCATTAAAATAACATCTGGCTTGTCTTTCCTGACTTCCTGAATGACTTCTCTTCCGTCCTTGGCAGTTGCAGTAACTTCGATTCCTTCTTTCATCTCAAGTACGATCTGTAAACTTTGTCTGATCAGTTCCTGATCATCTGCTATCATTACTTTAATCATAGTTTTTCACCCCATCTGATCGGTATTCTTGCTGTGACTTTAAATCCATTACTTCCATCATATTCTACAGTTCCTTTTAACATCTTGATCCTCTCTTCGATATGGATCAATCCAAATCCTGTATGAATCTCTTCACATCCGATTCCATTGTCTTTGATCTCTAGATTGAGCCACTTATCTTCCTTCCATAAGTTTACATCAATCTGCTTCGCTTTTCCATGCCTGATCGCATTTGTAATACTTTCCTGTACTACACGATAGATCATATCTTCTTCATCTTGATTGAATTTCAAGGCCTCTACCTGACAATCATAATTAATCTTAACATCTGATACCTGCATCGTCTCATTGATCATCTTTTCTAAAGCTTCTTGCAATCCACTATGCTCTAAGGCATCTGGTCTTAATTTATTGACCGATCTTCGAATATCTTTAATTCCTTGCCTTGCAACCTGTGATATTTTATTTAACTGTTCTTTCGTTGCATCTACAGAAAAATCGATCATCGCGATACATGCGTCAATTCCTGCAGACAGTCCAGTCATCGTATGCCCCAGTGTGTCATGAATCTCTCTGGCAATTCGATTTCGTTCCCTTGTCTCCGCCATTTTCTCTGTCATCTCTGAATAGTCCTTCAGCTGTTCATTCATTTCTTTTAAACGTATATTGGCTGTCTGAAGCTGAAGGTTTAACAATCCAATCCTTGCATTCTCTTTCATCTGATTTCTCATCAAAATGATCATGTATGCAATAAATGCGATCGCATTCAATGCAACTAGTATATTTCTTGTTCCTAAGATCATCATACTGACTTTCGCCGGGTATACACTCAAAAATTGTTGGAACGATATCATATCTATAAACATTGATATGATATCGTAGTCTGAGAATAAATATATCATTCCCATGATGACAAGGAAAATTCCCCTAGTGTGTTTATCTTTGATATCCGTTACAATATCTGCAATGACAAGAAGAATGATTCCATTATAATTTACATAAACAAATTTAATAATGATCAGACATAACAAAATCTCTGCTGCATATAAGATCACAGATACCTGTTGCCTTTTTCTTTGTTTTCTTCGAATTTCTATAATGCCTAACAATAAGAAAAAAGCAATAAATATCAACACTGTTGATGTCACTGGTTCATTTGGGAGATACGTGATATTCTCTAAGAAATTCCTTGCTCCAAAATCACGATTGATCTTATTTAATGTTAAAATAAAAACTGCAGAAAGGAAGGATAAAATGATGAAGTTTATGACTCCCATCAGAATCTTGATATAATATAAATTTTGATTTTTTCGATCCATATCATTTCCTCTTTACTGCCAACGGCTAATATCAGTCTGCTCTACATTCTTTTTTGTTATCATTTGAACAGAGATTACCTTTTTCTTCTTTACTTTTTTCCCTTGCAAAATCTTGTATGCTGCATTGATCGCTGTGTCTGCCATCTGTTTGGGAGACTGTGCTGCTGTTCCTGTCATCATACCTTCTTTGATCAGTTTCTTTCCTTCTGGAGATCCATCAATTCCGTATACGAGAACACCTTCTCTAGCCCCCTTACTGTCAAGAGCTGCTAAAGCTCCCATCGCTGCTGGGTCATTTAATCCCATGACGACATCAATATTCTTGTATTTTTCGATGATCTTATCTACCTTAGGAAGTGCACGTTCGATCTGTCCCTGAGTATCTGCAGATGCAAGGATCTTATAGTTTTTATTTTTCTTGATCGTATCTGTAAATCCATTGATACGATCTACCGCAGATCTTGCTGCATTATGTGTTAACAATACAATATTCGCATGATCTTTTTGCTTCATCATTTCCTTTGCACATAAAACACCTGCTTTGTAGTTATCTGACACGATCGTCATTGTGACAAGATCATTTCTATAAACCTGTGAGTCGATAACGATCACTGGAATCTTCGCTTTCTTCGCTGCCTTCAATCCAGACTCTACTTCTTTCCAGTCGACTGAATTTAAAAAGATTGCATCTACCTTTCGTTTAACCAGCTGTTTGATCTGCTCATTCTGCTTCTTCTGATCAAGTGCCGGATCCAATGTGATCATCTCATCTCCATTCTTCTCAACCTGCATGCGAATCTGGTTATTGACCACTTTATAGAATTCATTATTCATCGTCATATAAGTCGCCCCGAATAATTTTCTTCTTGTTCTATTTCCTTTCAGATAATTTGAACATGCACTGACATAGATTGCTATAAAAAAAACAAAAACCATGATTCCTGCTAAGCTTATGATCTTATTGGTTAGATTTCTTTTCGATTGTTGATTCATATTTGTTCTTTCATTCCTCTTTTTCGCATTTTCTTTCCGTAATATATAATCATTATAACGAAATTTATTTATAATTCCAACAAATTTTCACATATCCTAAAACAAGTTATGTTCTTTATTTTTACCAACAAACTTTCACTAAAATAAATAAAAGCCAGTTGAAAACCGTAGGAGCTCGTCGGCACTTAATGAGCAGTGACGAGTATTCGTCGCTGTCGAATTTAGTGTCCGCTACGTGCGAGTCGAGCGAAAGCGCGTTTCCAACTGACTTTTATTTATTTTAGATCCATGCCGTTGGACTTGCGTCACTTGGCATTCTTAAATCTCCTCGAGGTGATACTGCTACACTACCAACCTTAGGTCCATCTGGCAGGCAAGAACGTTTAAACTGCTGGCTGAAGAATCTCCAATAGAATTTATCCAGCCATTTCTTGATCGTTTCATCATCGTATACACCGTCAAATGTTAATTTTGCCATGCGGTATAATTTGGATTTTGGGAATCCGAATCTTAACATATAATATAAGAAGAAATCGTGCAGTTCGTATGGTCCGACTAAGTCTTCTGTCTTCTGTGAGATGACTCCATCAACTGGTGGCAATAATTCTGGGCTGACTGGTGTGTCTAGGACATCCATCAGTACTTCAGATAATTTCTTATTATCTGTTGTTTCAGCATAATAGAGTACAAGATAGCGTACTAATGTCTTTGGTACAGAACAGTTCACTGCATACATGGACATATGATCGCCATTATATGTTGCCCAGCCAAGCGCTAATTCTGACATGTCTCCAGTTCCGATGACCATACCATTGTACTGATTTGCCATATCCATCAGAATCTGTGTTCTTTCTCTTGCCTGAGAGTTTTCGTAAGTTACATCATGGTTATTTTCATCATGTCCGATATCTGCAAAATGCTGGCGGACTGCTTTTTCGATTCTTACTTCTTTGAGTGTCGCTCCTAATTCTTTAATCAGTGATACGGCATTCTGGTAAGTTCTGTCTGTTGTTCCAAAACATGGCATTGTCACACAGATCAGGTTTTCTCTTGGAATGTCTAACAGATCAAAGGCTCTTGCTGTAACTAAGACTGCTAATGTGGAATCTAATCCACCTGAAATTCCTACGACTGCATGTTTGCAGTTTGTGTGTTCCAGACGTTTCTTAAGTCCCATAGACTGTAAAGATAAGATTTCATCGCATCGTTTATCTCTTTCATCTTGATTATCTGGTACAAATGGTGCTTTCGGGAATGTTCTTGTGATCTTGTTTTCTTTGACTTCTAGTGAAAATTCCTGTTCAAAATAATCATCTGTTTGGCCTCCTGGGAAAGAAGTCATCTTTCTTCGTTCTGCTGCCAATTTCTGCACATCGATATCTGCATAGATAATCTCATTTGTAAATCGTTTTGCTTCTGCTAAAACTGAACCATTTTCACAGATGAGATGGTGTCCACTGTATACGACATCCTGTGTGGATTCTCCTTCTCCTGCATCTGCATAGATATAAGCTGCTAATAATCTTGCTGACTGATTGGATACCAGGCTTCTTCTGTAAGATTCTTTTGTTGTTGTCTCTACACTTGCAGATGGATTACAGATCACCGTTGCTCCTGCCATTGCGTGATATGTGCTTGGTGGAAGTGGTACCCAGAGATCTTCACAGATTTCACATGCTACCACAAGTTCTGGAATCTCTTTGCATTTGAATAACTGATTCACGGCTACATTTACATAACCAAATTCTTCTCCAAACCAAAGATCTTCTTCTAATCCTTCTCCAGATGTAAAATGACGCAATTCATAAAATTCTGAATAGTTTGGTAAATGTGTTTTTGGCACGATTCCTAAAATACTGCCATCACTGATCACAACCGCACAGTTATATAATTTTTGTTTTATAACGATCGGACATCCTACAACAACTAACATACTCTTATTTTCAGTTGCTTTCACAATTCTTAAAAGCTGATTTTTACATTCTGTTAAAAGTGGCTGCTGCAAGAATAGATCACCACATGTATATCCACTGATCGTTAATTCAGAAAATACCAGAATACTTGCTCCATTTTTTTCTGTCTCATCGATGATCTTTAAAATTTCTTCTGTATTGTATGCAGGATCTGCCACTTTGATCTTTGGTGTTGCGGCTGCAACTTTGATAAATCCATCTTTCATTTTGTATACCTCAATTAAATATATGCAGGGGCCAGGTTTGATCACCTGACCCCTTATAAATCTCTTTGTATTATTCTTCTTCCATGTTACTTAATTTTGCTGCCTGATCTGCTGCTGTTAAGCTGTCGATCAATTCATCTAAATCACCGTTCATGATAGAATCTAATTTGTGAAGTGTCAGCTTGATTCTGTGATCTGTAACACGACCCTGTGGATAATTGTATGTTCTGATCTTTTCAGAACGGTCTCCTGTACCGATCTGGCTCTTTCTCTTTGCTGCTTCTTCATCATGTGCTTTCTGCTGTTCTAATTCATACAGACGGGAACGTAATACCTTTAACGCTTTGTCCTTATTCTTTAACTGGGATTTTTCATCCTGGCATGATACAACGATTCCTGTTGGAATATGTGTTAAACGTACCGCAGAGTCTGTTGTATTGACACACTGTCCACCATTTCCTGATGCACGGAATACATCAAACTTACAATCATTCATATCGATCTCTACTTCCACATCTTCCACTTCTGGCATGATCGCTACCGTAATTGTAGATGTATGGATTCTTCCTCCAGACTCTGTTGCAGGGATTCTCTGTACACGGTGTACACCGCTTTCGTACTTGAATCTTGAGTATGCGCCCTGTCCAGATACCATGAATACAAGTTCTTTAAATCCACCGATTCCACTCTCATTAAAACTTAATGTATTTACTTTCCAACGTTTGCTTTCTGCATAATTTCGATACATACGTGCAACGTCAGCGACGAATAACCCAGCTTCATCTCCACCGGCACCGGCACGCATCTCAACGATGATATTCTTGTCATCCATTGGATCCTTTGGAATTAAGAGAATCTTTAACTCTTCTTCTAATCTTTCCACATTTGCCTTAGATTCATTCAGTTCTTCCTTGGCAAGTTCTTTCATCTCTTCGTCAGACTCTTCTTCTAAAAGCATCAAACTATCTTCGATATTCTGTTTCTCTGCTTTGTATTCTTTGTATTTTTCCACGATCGGTGTCAGCTCATTTTGTTCTTTCATCAGATCACGGAAACGATTCTGGTTACCTGCTACATCTGGATCATTCAATTCCTGCAGTACAGTGTCCAGACGATCTACTAAACCTTCTAACTTATCAAACATCTTATTCTCCTTCTCTTGCAAATCCAAAGACCAGCCGGTCTAATCCTGCCAGGTCCTTTTTTATCTCAACACAGGCAAAATCCTGTGCTTCCATCAAATTCTTCACTGCTTCTCCCTGATCATATCCGATCTCAAATGCGAGCATTCCTTGTGGATTTAAATAGTTTTTCGCTTCTTTGATGATCTTCTTATAAAAATAAAGTCCATCTTCCTTCCCATCGAGTGCTAACATCGGTTCATAGTCTTTTACCTCCGGCATCAGCTTCCCACATTCTTCCGTTGTAATATAGGGCGGATTCGAAATGATCAGATCATAGCTTCCTGTGACATTCTCAAAAAGGTCACTTTGAATAAATTTTACCATAGGTGCGAGATTTTCGCCATTAGCTTTTGCAATTTTTAATGCTTTTTCACTAATATCCGTTCCAACACAAACTTCTGGCTTTAAAATCAATGCCAGACTGATCGCAATACAGCCTGAACCAGTGCATAAATCCAAAATTTTCAGATTCTTTAAGGTCTGCGGGACCTTAAGAAGCACTTCCTCCAATACTGTTTCTGTATCTGCTCTTGGGATCAGCACATCTGGTGTTACCTTAAATGTATATCCCATAAATTCCTGTGTTCCTAAAATATATTGCAATGGCACATGTTCTTTTCTCTTCTGAATCAATTCTTTATATCTTTCTTCTGCTTCTTTATCATTGATCTCATCCGTCATTCCGAACAGATAGTCTTCCCTTGATATATGAAAACATTCAGAAAATAAATACCATGCATCACCAGATGCATTCTCAATCTGTGCTTCTTCTAGTTCTTTCTGTCCATAGAGGACCCATTCTCTTCTATTCATCTTCTTTTTGTTCCCCTTTATTCAGACTATCCAGATATTCTCTCCAGTCAAATACGCCTTCCACCGATGCGATTGCAACTTCGATCATGGAGTGATCTGGTTCTTTCGTTGTCAGTCTCTGAAGTGCCAGTCCTGGTTTTGAAAATATCTGAACAAGCGGGTGGTCACTGCTTCCTGCCAGCCGGATAAATTCATAGGAAACACCAGCTACCAATGGTAAAAACAATAATCTTAATACGATTCGTAACCAGATGGTATCCACTCTGATAAAGAAGAAAAATACCATACTGATGATCATGACGATAAAAATAAAACTTGTTCCACATCTTTTGTGTAATCTTGAAAAGTTATCCACATTTTCAGGAGTTAAAGGAACACCTGCTTCTAAACAGTTGATCGTTTTATGTTCTGCACCATGATACATGAAGACTCTCTTGATGTCTTCCATTCTTGAGATCAACACAATGTATCCAAGAAATATCGCTATTCGGATAATACCTTCCATAAATAAAATCACATATTCATTCCTGATCAGCTTTCCGAGTGCTTCGGATGCGATGTATGGAAGGATCATAAATAATCCGATGGAAATTGCCAGTGAAAATACCAGTACGATTCCCATGATGATCTTCTCTGCTTTCTCTCCAAGAATCTTTTCTAAGAGCTGTTCTGTCCTGCTCTCTGTTTGTTCTTCTTCGTCTTCGTAAAAAGATGCAGAATAATTCAGTGTCTTCATCCCGATCACCATAGATTCCAGGAAATTTGCCATTCCTCGAAAAACTGGTAATTGAAATAATGGATGTTTCTCTGCGAAGCTTACGCATTCTTCTACTTTCGTCTCTATCTTGCCATTGGGCTTTCGCACGGATACTGCATAACGATCCATATTCTTCATCATTACGCCTTCGATCACTGCCTGCCCGCCTATACGAACCGCCATTGTTGTCTCCTATATTTCTATGAGATTTTTCTCGTTACATTGAATTTCTCGTTACATAAAAAAAAGGTTGAGATTTCGATAACCTCAACCTGATTTCTTACTTTTCTACTTAACACCATATTTACGATTGAACTTATCAATACGTCCACGAGCCTGAGTAGCTTTCTGCTGTCCTGTGTAGAATGAATGACATTTTGAGCAGATTTCTACGTGGATATCTTCCTTTGTAGATCCTGTTACGAATTCGTTACCACAGTTGCATACTACTTTTGCCTGATAATAATTTGGATGGATTCCTTCACGCATGTTCTTTCACCTCTTCTAAAAAATTTGTTGGATTTTGCCAACATTTACATACTTTGACTTTCGTCATTTCTTGTTTTATAAACAGCTTTTTTATTCTATCACAATTTATTTGAAATTGCAATCACTTTTTTTATTTTCTTAATAATGATCGTTTGGTTAGTGCTACAAATTCTTTGTTGTTTTGGGTTCGTTTAAATAAATCTAACATCTGTTCCATAAATTCTTCCGAACGGTTTCCGGATAATTCTTTGTGAAGTGCTGTGACAACTTCTCTTTCATCTTTAGTAAGCAACAGCTCTTCTCTTCTTGTTCCTGATTTGGCAATATCAACCGCTGGGAAGATTCTTTTTTCTGCCAGACGACGGTTTAAGACTAATTCCATATTACCTGTTCCCTTGAATTCTTCAAAGATCACGTCGTCCATCTTGCTTCCTGTCTCTACGAGTGCTGTGGCAAGGATGGTAAGACTTCCGCCTTCTCTCATATTTCTGGCTGCACCGAAAAATTTCTTCGGCATATAGAGAGCGGCTGGATCAAGTCCACCAGTTAATGTTCTTCCGCTTGGCGGTACTGTAAGGTTGTAAGCTCTTGCAAGTCTTGTGATACTATCTAATAAAATTACGACATCTTCTTTATGTTCTACGAGACGTTTTGCACGTTCTAATACCATCTCTGACACTCTCTTGTGGTGTTCTGGTAATTCATCAAATGTGGAATAAATAACTTCAACGTTCTTTCCTTCGATAGATTCTTTAAAATCTGTGACCTCTTCTGGTCGTTCATCGATCAATAATACGATTAATTTGATATCTTTATAATTCTGGCTGATACTTTGTGCCATTTGTTTTAACAGTGTTGTCTTTCCTGTCTTTGGAGGCGATACGATCATTCCTCGCTGCCCTTTTCCAACGGGTGATAGCAGGTCAACCATTCGCATTGGTATGGATGATCTCTCTGTTTCCATTCCTAATCTTTCGTTAGGGAAGATTGGTGTCAGATCTTCAAAATGCTGTCTTCTCGCTGCCATTTCTGGCTTATATCCATTGACAGATTCTACGAATAATAAGGCACTGAATTTCTCACTCTGGGTTTTGATACGGATCGCTCCTGTTAAGATGTCTCCTGTTTTTAAATTGAATTTGCGGATCTGAGCCGGAGATACATAGATATCATTCTCCCCTGGAAGATAGTTTTCACATCGGATGAAACCATACCCGTCTGGCATAACTTCCAGAATCCCATGTGCTTTTTCTCCGCTGTCCAGACTCTTTATATTCTTTGGAAATTCTTTCTGATGATGTTTTCTTTCTTGATGCTCTGAATAAGATTGTTTTGGTTCACGTTGTATCTGCGGTTCTTCCTTTTGTTTTGATTGTTCCTGATCATAGTTTTCTAATACTTCGATCAGTTCTTGTTTCTTTAAGGTCGAAATGCCTTTTATTTTTCTTTCTTTGGCAATTTCACGTAATTCAATTACCGACTTTTTTTCATATGTCATTCTATCTTACTCCTTTTACCTGGGAAAATGGATGAATTATCCTTTAACGATCGATCCAGATTTGTGTTTTCTTTATTCTAGCATAGTTTTTCAGATATTTCCAATCATTTGTCTTCTTAGTTTTTTTAAGATCTTTTTTTGTATTCTTGAAACCTGTACCTGTGAAATATGAAAGATCTTCGCAATTTCTTGTTGAGTTTTTCCTTCAAAATATCGGTAATAGATCATTTGCTGTTCTTTCTGTTCCAAATGTTTCATGGCTTCCTTTAACAGAACATGATCTACCACTTTCTCAGATTCATTTTCTCCTTTTGATAACTTATCCAGCAGAGAAATCTCACTGCCATCCTTCTGATATGCACTCTGATGAATGGATTCTACTTCATTGCTTGCCTCTAAGGATGTTACGATCTCTTCTCTTGTGATCTTCGTAATCTCACTGATTTCTTCGATCGTTGCTTCCCTTTGATACTGCTGGCAAAACTTTTCTCTTGCTTTCATGATCTTGTATACATTTTCTTTTAAAGATCTGCTGACTTTGATCATACCATCATCTCTTAGGAATCTACGAATCTCTCCTGTGATCATCGGTACTGCATAAGTCGAAAATTTCACGTCATAAGACAGGTCAAACTTGTCCACGGCTTTCATAAGTCCAATACTTCCGATCTGAAACAGATCCTCAGACTCATATCCTCTGTTTGTAAATCGTCTCACAACACTCCAGATCAATCCAACATTATTAAGAATGATCTGCTCTCGTGCTGCTTCGTTTCCTTCTTTGGTAAGCCGTAACAGTTCCCTCGTCTTATCCATTCAGCTTGTCTTGATCTCCTATTTTCTTTGTCATGATCACTGTCGTTCCTTCTCCTTGTTTTGAAATAACTTCTACTTGATCCATAAATGCTTCCATAAAAGAAAATCCCATTCCAGTCCTTTCTTCTTCTGGTTTTGTTGTAAACATCGGTTCCATCGCTTTCTTGACATCTGGAATTCCGATACCCTGATCTTTAATCTCTATTCGCAGGATTCCATTCTGATCGGAAAGATCCATGCTGATCTTTCCATCTGGGTTGTGATACGCATGTACAATACAGTTTGTCACTGCTTCTGACACTGCAGTCTTGATATCATCCATTTCTTCCATATCCGGATCAAATTTCATGATATAAGCAGCCGTCACAATTCTTGCGATTCCTTCATTTTCTGAGTCACTGTTAAATTCTAAATGCAACATTTCTTATCCTCCCATTTCTCTATATTTCTTCTATCAGTTGATGCAATCCTGCCATATGAATGATCTTTCTTACTGATGCACTCATATTGCTGACTTTCACCGTTCCTCCCATCGCCTGTACCTGACGATATCTTCCTAAGATCACTCCAATCCCTGAACTATCGATAAATCCTGAATTTTTAAAATCAAACTCAATATCTTTGATCGGATATGATTTTAAAATGATATCGCATTTATGTTTTACTTTCTTCGCTAAGTGATGATCTAGATCACCATCCAGATAAATATATAAAACCCTGTTTTCTATCTTGTATTCTGTTGCCATATTCTGATCGCTCCTTCCTGCTCTTTGCTGTGATACGTTCCTTTCCAAGATCATCTTGAATTTCCTGATAGAAAATAAAAAAGAAAGAAGTTCAAACTTTCGCTTGTTCTTCTTCCTTTATCTTTTGTTTGTAAACTTGTATTCTGTGTAATATTAATTATAAACTTTTGGCACTCTTTTTACCCATTGCATCAATTCGACTCTTCGCATTGATCGCCTGAGATGTTCCTGGGAACTTTTCGATGATCGTCTGATATGTCTTCTTCGCATTCTTCTGATCGGAAGCACCTTCATAAGCTTTGGCAAGGTAATCATATGCATAACGGTTTGTATCGCTGACTTTGATCGCTTTCTTTAAATAAGAGATCGCTGTCTTGTAGTCTTTTGCCCAGTATGCATTCTTTCCTTTGCTATATAATCCAGTTCCTGCACTTGGATATACCTTTGCTGTCAGATCTTTGTAAATCGCTTTCATATTCTTTGTTGTTAGTTTCTTACTGTCGATATCTAATAACGCATCTGCAGATCCTGTATAATCACGATCGCTGTATTTCTGTAAGGCACTTAACAGCAGATCATAGACACCGTCTTTCTTGCTTGTTCCAATGTACTCGTCTAATTCATCTTCTGCTTTCTTCTGTGCTGCCTTTGCTTCTTTAACTTTCTTCTCGCTTGCTTTCAATTGTGTGTCTTTGGCAAGGATCTGTTCTTTATAATCTTCTACCTGTGTAGAGTTCTTATGACTGAAGCTTGCACGTACTGTTGGATAGATCAAAACTGCTGCCACGATCACACCGATCACAATTCCTGTTACCATGTAAAACATCGGGCTCTTTCCAGCTTCGTTTTCCTGAATTGAAGAAATATTAAATGGATTCTTCTTTTTCTTTGGTTCTTCTGGCTGGCTCACAACTTTTTTCTTCTCTTTTTTCTTCTTGTCTTTCTTCTCTGGCTCAGTTGTCTGTGGCTCTTCTTCGACTACTTTTGTCTCAAATTCTTTGCCATATTCCACTGCTGATTCGTTGTTTGGATCGATCTTTAAGATCGTATCAAGGAATGTTCTTGCATTATCATAATTCTCTCCCTTGATGGATAATAATGCCATTAAAAGATATGCATCTACAAAATTAGGAATAGCTGCCACAACATTCTTTAACTGTAACATCGCAAGGTCATCATTCCCTTGCTTGGCGTAGTTTAATGCCTGATTGTATTTCTTGATCATCTGGTTGGCTTTATATAATTCTGTCTTATTCTTCTTGATCTCTTCTAATTCTTTCCCATATATATTCTCTTCCGCTTCTTCCAAATCTGCACATGGTTGAAACTTGGCTAATTCTTCGTTAAAGTCTAACATTCTCTTCCTCCTGATTTATAAACTCTTTGGCCATGCCTGCCAGATAAAAAGATCCGACAACAAAGCATACCGTTGTTTCCTGATTCCTGTCTATCATCTTACGAAAAGCATCCTGAAATTCTGCTTCATTGATTCTTCTCTTATGAATCCCCACTGTATAAAAGGCTTCAATCTCTGGAATCGTCTTCAGAATGTTCTTCATATATTCTTCTTCATTCTGATGAGATGCTGCAAATAAGATCCGCTTCTTCATTCCATGGTAGTTTGCCTCCACAGTCTGTACAAATCCTTGCATTCCTTGGATATTGTGCGATACATCCACAATGATCCCTGGTGCGATCTCTTCCATCCTTCCGCTGATCCTGATCTGGCTCAGTGCTTCATAAATCTTATCTTCATCGAGTCGTCCACAGATAAGTTCTGCTGTCTGCAATGCTGCTGCAAGATTGGACTTCTGAAATTCTCCTGCAATGTTGGTCCGCACATCTCTTTCCTTATCATACGCATTGGCATTTAAAAAATCAATATATTTTCCTGCTTTTTCTTTAAAATTAAGATTATCTTCAGAAATGTCATAAATTCGTGATTTTTTCTGCCTTGCTTCTTCAGAAAGGATTTCTTTTACCTTGGGTTCCTGTTCTATTGTCACAACTGGAATTCCTGGCTTAATGATCCCTGCTTTGTGTGTTGCGATCTCTTCCAATGTTTGTCCCAGAAATTCCATATGATCTTCGCTGATTGAAGTGATCACACTGACCTTCGGACAGATAACATTGGTAGCATCATATCTTCCACCCATTCCTGTCTCGATCATACAGATATCTGGTTGTTCTTCCTGAAAGATCACCATCGCCATCAGAAATACTGCCTCAAAAAATGATGGACTGTTCTTTCCTTCTGTTATTCCAGTTTCAATGGCATGTCTTACCTTCACCGCAGCTGATGCAAATCGTTCATCACTGATCTCTTTCGCACACAGCTTGATTCGTTCATTGATCTTCACAACATGTGGCGAGGTAAAGGAAGCTGTCTTCTTTCCATGCTGGGTAAGGAGTGCTTCTAAAAATGCACAGACGGATCCTTTTCCATTCGTCCCTGCTACATGGATCATATGCAGCTCTTTTTGAGGATTTCCCAATCGTTCTAAAAAGTATTTTATATCTTCGAGAGAAGATTTTGTGGCGAATCCTGCGATTTTGTATAAATATTTTACAGACTCTTCATAAGTCATGGTCATTTCTTCTGTTAGCATAATTCACCACTCAGTACTGCTTTCAATACCTGAAGTACCCCATCTTCTTTGTAAGATGGTGCTACAAAATTCGCTGCTTCTTTTACTTCATCTCTGGCATTCTCCACTGCAAAACTGTGACTTGCACGTTTTAACATCTCGATATCATTTAAATTATCTCCAAATGCCAGTGTTTCATCTGGTGTGATTCCGTATTCTTCCTGAAAATGTCTTAAGGCACTTCCTTTGTTCGCACCTTTGTTGGCGCAATCAACCCAGCATTTTCCGGATACTACAACATTCATCTTCTTGCCCCATCGTTTGATGAACTCATCCCCAACTACATCTTCGGCGCAATTGTGATGAAAAATACTCATCTTACATACACCTTCTGGATCCCCTAAAACATCATCTACAAGATCACCTCTGTAGCCATAGTCTCCGACCAGATGCTGGTAAATCCCGATATTCTCCATATATGTCATGTTATCTTTATTGATCGCAATCTCACATCCTGGGAACTGTCTTGCTTCTTCAATATAAGTTCTTACGATTTCTGGGTCGATCACATCTACATATTGATAATCTTTGGAATGAATACAAGTTCCATTTTCTGAAATAAAACTGATATCATCAAGTACTGGCGTGAATACTTTCTCGATACTTGCTCTCTGACGGCCGCTTGCCGCTAACACGATCGTTCCTCTTCGTTTCAGTTCTTTGATCACGTCATAATATTCCGGATTCAGATCCAGTGTCCCATCTGCCACTAATGTTCCATCAATGTCTGTTGCGATTAGTTTGATCATTTGTTTTCCTTTCTTTTCTCCATCTACATGCTGTATCATTATTTCAAAAAGGCTGCCATACTTTGTACAGCAACCTTTGTTTTATTTGTCTTTTTCCAGATCGTATGGTGTCACCTGATATACATAATAATTCAGCCAGTTATAATACATAGCATTTGCATGACATCTCCATGACTTCACTGGTTTCTTCGTTGGATCATCATCTTTGTAATAATTCTTTGGTATATCTGGATTCAGTCCTCGTTTTACATCCCTTACATATTCATAATGCAGTGACATCACATCATATTCTGGATGTCCTGTGACAAATACCTGACTTCCTGTGGAATTCAAAATAATGTATGGTCCTGTCTCATCTGATTCTGCTACGATCGTTAATTCTTTATTCTTGCGGATGGCTTCTCCGTCAACTCCTGTATTTCTAGAGTGTGGCACGTAGAACTTATCATCAAATCCTCGAATAATAGGAAGTTTATTATGTAATGGATGGTGTTCATAAACACCTGAAATCTTCTTATTCAAGATATGTTTCTTGATTCCATAGTGATAATAAAGTCCTGCTTGTGCTGCCCAGCAGATATGCAAAGTTGATGTAACATGTGTTTTGGACCATTCCATGATCTCAACAACTTCATCCCAGTAATCAACCTCTTCAAATTCTTTTAACTCTACTGGTGCTCCTGTAATGATCAGTCCGTCAAAACGTTTGTCTTTGATCTCTGAGAAATAATTATAAAATTTCTCCATGTGTGACTCTGATACATGAGTCGGAACATAAGATTCTGTCTGTAAAAATGTAATATCTAACTGTAATGGTGTATTTGATAAACTTCTCAGCAAATGAAGTTCTGTGTCTAATTTGTTTGGCATCAGATTTAAAATTGCAATCTTTAAAGGCCTGATATCCTGTGTACATGCCCTTTCTTTATCCATCACAAATACATTCTCTTCTTCTAAGACTGCCTTCGCCGGCAGATCGTTATCTATTCGAATTGGCATTTTATCAAATCTCCTTCTCTCTTTTTTCGATTGCTTTTTAAGCTGACAGCATTTTTCCTGTCAGATATTTATTATAAAACTCTTGCATTTTTTATGCAATCTATATTTATCATCGTCCGATCAGATTAAGGAAATCTTCTTCGCTCAGTATTGGAATGTTTAATTCCATCGCTTTCTTATTCTTTGATGACTGCGACATTTTATCATTGTTGATCAGATAGTCTGTTTTCTTTGACACTGATCCTGTGACCTTGCCTCCCATCTGTTCAATCTCTTCCTTTAGTTGTTTTCTGTTATCGAAATGATCAAGTGATCCTGTCACAACAAATGTTTTTCCTTCTAAGATCTGTTCTGTCTTACTTTCTTCTTTCTTCTCAAACTGCACATATTGTAACAGTTGTTCTAAGATCTTCTGATTATGTGGTGTATGAAAATATGATACCATAGCTTCTGCGATCATCGGTCCAATCTGATCGATCGCAATAAAATCCTCTGCATCGGCTTCTCTGATCGCATTGAAATCTTCTTTAAAATGTTTGCAGATCAATTTTGCATTGGAAAGTCCTACATTCGGAATTCCCAGACTATAAATAAAGTTTGCCAATGCAGGCTGTTTGGAATCATTGATCGCATTGATCAGATTTTGGTAGGATTTTTCTCCAAATCCTTCTAATTCCAGAATCTCTTCTTTGTGATCTTTTAAAGTGAAGAGGTCATAAATTTCATTTAATAGTCCAACATCGATCATCTTCTGTAATGTTGCTTCGGATAGTCCATCAACATTCATTGCATCTCTTGATACAAAATGCGAGAATGATTTGATCTTCTTTGCACTGCAAAATTCGTTGGTGCAGACTAGGGTTCTGATTCCATTTTCATCTTCGATCTTTGTCTCACCACCGCATGCAGGACAAGTATGCGGAATCTCTATATTGCCGCTCTTTGTTTTATTCTCTGCAAGCTGTGGAATGATCATATTAGCTTTGTATACAACGACCTCATCGCCGATTCCTAACTGCAATTCTTCCATCACACTAATGTTGTGGAGACTGGCTCTGCTGACAGTCGTTCCTTCTAATTCTACTGGTTCAAAAATTGCCACTGGATTGATCAGTCCAGTTCTTGATGGGCTCCATTCAATCTCAGTTAATGTTGTCTCCGCTGTCTCATCTGCCCATTTAAATGCGATGGAATCTCTTGGGAATTTGGCTGTTCTTCCAAGACTTTTTCCATATGCAAGATCATCATAGACTAATACCAGTCCATCTGATGGCAGATCAAATTGTTCGATCTTCTTTGAGAATTCCTCAATCTCATCTCGGATCGTATCTTCTGTGACTCTGATATGTTCTACCACATCAAATCCAAGACTTGCTGCCCAGTCTAATTTCTTCTCGAAGGAATTATCAAAATCCATACCTTCAACATCACTGACACTGAACGCATAGAAATGAACGTGGCGTTTGGCTGTGATCTCATTGTTTAACTGTCTGACGGAACCACTGCATAAGTTTCTTGGGTTCTTATACTGACTGTCAACATCTTCGATTTCTTCGTTCATCTTATAGAAATCTGAATATGGAATGATCGCTTCTCCACGAATGACCAATGTTCCCTGATATGCAATGTGTCTTGGAACATTTTCAAAAACCCTTGCGTTGTTTGTTACAACTTCTCCGACTTCCCCATTTCCACGGGTCACGGCTTTGATGAGTTCTCCATGTTCATAGGTCAGAACGATCGTTAAACCATCGAGTTTCCATGACAGGATTCCTTCCTGGCCGTTCAGCCATGCTGCCAGCTGATCTGGCTCCTTTGTCTTGTCTAATGATAACATCGGAGATGGATGTGCTTCTTTTTCCAATGCTGTCATCAATTCATACCCTACATGGATCGTTGGGCTGTTTGATAAAACAGTGTTCGTCTTTTTCTCTAGTTCTAAAAGTTCATCATACATCTTATCGTATTCGAGGTTGCTCATAACTTCTTTATTCTGCTGGTAATAAGCTTTCCCTGCTTCATTTAGTGTATGAATGAGTTCTTTCATTCTGTCTAAATCATTCACTTTTTAGCTCCTTCTTTAACTCTCGTAATTCATCCGGAGTTAATTTTCGATATCTTCCTTCTTTCAGATCGCCGAGTTTAATGTTCATAACACGGACTCTCTTAAGTTTTGTCACACGGTATCCAAAATGTTCACACATTCTTCGGATCTGCCGGTTTAATCCCTGTGTCAAGATGATCCTGAACTCGTTTGGTCCTTCTTTTATAACTTTGCATCTTCTTGTTACTGCATTAATCTCATCTAATGGTACTGGATTCCTCATATCATGAATGAATTCATTCGTAATTCGTTTATTCACTGTTACTTCGTATTCTTTTTCATGATAATTTCTTGCTTTCATGATCTGATTGGCTGCTTCACCATCATTGGTAAGCAGGATCAATCCTTGAGAATCCTTATCTAATCGTCCTACAGTATAGATCCTTGTTGGATAGTTAATATAGTCGATAATATTATCTTTCTCTTCTTTGCTTGCTGTGCATACAATTCCTCTTGGCTTATGAAAAGCCAGAAAGATCAGATCTTCCTGAATCTTTACCGGCTTTCCATCAAATGTCACGCTCTGCCCCGGAAGTACTTTGGTTCCGCTTACTGCAACTTCTCCATCGACTTCGACTCTGCCTTCCTCGACATAAGTATCTGCCTGTCTTCTGGAGCAGATTCCTGCTTGACTTAAATATTTATTTATACGCACTGCATCTTCTGTTTTACGTTTTGTCTCTTGCATTGTTACCTTTCCCACTTGTCACAAAGGGCGATGATCTGATCAGCAAATTTGCCCAGGTCTTTGTTCGTTCCACCCTCATTGTGCTCAATTACAGATTTCAAACGCTCGCTGGCTGTAAGAAGTCTGATATAAGCACTGCTCTGTTTTGGTTTCTTCTGGATGCGTTCTCTTGATCCCCATTCAGTCCATTCGCCTGCAATAAGGTCAAACACATCTCCGCTGTATGGTGCTCTGGCTTTGAATTTGTATTCATCTTTTAAGCATGATGTAAATGCTTCACAGACCGCATCCTCTCCATGAACTACAAATACTTCTTCTGGTTTCTTCTCGAAACTATTGACCCATTTTAATAACCCGTTCTTGTCTGCATGTCCGCTTAAACCTTCTAATTGTACGATATCTGCTGCCACTTTGATTGCCTCACCAAACAGTTTTACTTCTTTGGCTCCTTCGATCAGTGATCTTCCCAGAGTTCCATATGCCTGATATCCTACAAATATGATCGTATTCTCTGATCTCCACAGGTTATGTTTTAAATGGTGTCTGATTCGTCCAGCTTCACACATTCCGGATGCTGAAATGATCACCATCGGTTCTGTTTCAAAGTTGATCTCCTTTGATTCTTCTGTCGTAATGGATAAATGAAGATTGGAAAATGTGATCGGATTAATTCCTTGTTTCACTAATTCCATAGCTTCCTCATCATATGTTTCATCGATATTCATATTAAAGATCTTCGTTGCTTCCACTGCCAATGGGCTGTCTACAACAACTTTGAAATCTCCATGATTCTTGATCCTATCTTCAGCCTTGATCTGACGGATATAATATAACAGCTCCTGTGTTCTTCCAACTGCAAAGGATGGAATCACGACATTCCCACCTCGATCAAAGGTCCTCTGGATCACATCGGTCAATTCTGTCACATAATCCTGATGTTTTCCATGATAACGGTCACCATACGTAGATTCCATAATAACATAATCTGCTTCTCTCGTATAGCTCGGATCTTTGATCAATGGCTGGTTAAAGTTTCCGATATCTCCAGAGAATACCAGTTTCTTTTCCACATCTGCTTCCCTTAACCATACTTCAATGCTGGAAGATCCTAACAGATGTCCGATATCTGTAAATTTGATCGTAATGCCGTCAGCAACTTCAATCTGTCTGCCATATGGGCATGGCACGAAATACTGCATGACATTGATCGCATCATCCATCGTATAGATCGGTACAACTTCTGGTTTTCCAGATCGCCTTGCTTTCCTGTTCTTCCATTCTGCTTCAAATTCCTGAATGTGTGCACTGTCTTGCAACATGATCTCACATAGATCGGTTGTTGCTCTTGTCGCATAGATCTTTCCTCTGAACCCTTTTGCATACAACAGCGGGATCAGTCCTGAATGATCGATATGTGCATGTGTCAGCAGGATAAAATCAAGATTCCCTGCATTCACTGGAAGATCAACGTTCTCGTATACATTTAACCCTTGTTCCATTCCATAGTCAACAATAAATCTTTTGCCGCAAGCTTCCACATAATGGCAACTTCCGGTCACTTCATGATCCGCTCCGATAAACATTAACTTCATGGCTTATACCTCCTCTGAAATATAGATTGGGCCAGCCGGCACGATATCTTTTAGATACTCATGCTCTTTTAATATCTGTCCTGCATTGTAGTCAAAAAACACCTGTGTCAGCTCGTCGATTGAAATTTCATCTTCCCATCCCTGTGCGTCCGTTGTGTGTATGTCTAAAGTCTCATCTTGTGGTATATCTGCACGTTGAATGGATATCTTATGATTCAGACATTGAAACTGGAATACTCCATTCTGATCCTTGATATATGGATCTTTCACCAATATCCTGAATGTAAAATCGTTCTTTCCTTGCAAGATCTCTCCCCAAGCAGTCAGGTTCGTGATCCTTGCCATGATCTTTGGTACTTTTTTGCTTTGTATAAAATCCTTTCCTATTGAATTTCCCTTGAATAAATTTCCTTCTGTGATATAAATCTTCTTACCTTTGTGTCGTTGTTTGATCTGGTTAATCATATGTTCTGGCTCTAAAGAATACGCCCATCGGATATATACTTCATCTTCTTCAAAACTTTCTGCAAATACGCCTTGCAACAGATCGTCTTCATAATAAGCTAAAAGGCTTCCATCTCCACTCTGGCTTTCTTTTTCCAGTCGTCTCAGGTATGGTTCATCCGGAACTGTATATATCTTGTATTGTTCCATAAACCGCTCTAAAAAATCCTGGATCGTCTGATAATCTTCTGCCATTATATGAACGATCTTATGATTTCTATCCGTTGTATCATCTGTATATGAAATGTTATGATCATCGATCATTGTTTCTTCCCAGTCCATCACAAATCGAAACTGGAATGGTTCATAATATGCTTTATTCGCAGGCATCAGATACGTAAATGGCTGTTGCTGCTCATGCATATCATTGAAACACTTCTTAAGCATCTCTGCCATGATGCCTCTTCTTCTATATTCCTTCCACACCGCAACTGCTACAATATAATTTAATGTATATGTCTTCTTTCCTGCTCTTATGTGATATGGATTTAAATGGAGCATTCCTAAGATCTTGTTGTCTTCTTCTGCCAGTATCACCTGATTCGTTGCATATATCTCTTCAAAATAATATTGTGCAAACGGCTCTGGATCTTCAAAAATCTTCTGATACATGTCATATACTGGCTGTTTGTCTTTGTTTTTCTGATAAATGATCTCCATGCTATTTCCTTTATTCTTATTTTGTTTCATTCAGCAGACACACTGCCTGTGCACTGATCCCGAGTCCCTCTCCTGTGAATCCTAAATGTTCTTCTGTCGTTGCTTTGACATTCACCTGATCTGGATCTACTTTGAGGGTCTTACTAATATTTTCTTTCATTGTTGGAATATAATTTAATAACTTTGGTCTCTGTGCAATGACTGTCGCATCCACATTCCCAATCTCGTATCCTTTTTCCTCGATCAATCTTACAACTTCTGCTAACAACTTCATGCTGTCTGCATTATGATATGCAGGATCTGTGTCCGGAAAATGCTTTCCGATATCTCCTAATGCTGCTGCCCCAAGGATCGCATCTGTGATCGCATGCAGCAGAACATCAGCATCTGAGTGTCCTAATAATCCTTTCTCATATGGTATATTTACTCCGCCTAAGATCAAGTCTCTTCCTTCTACTAACTGATGGACATCATATCCCATTCCTACACGCATATTCTTGCTCTCCTTTTTTTGTTTTTATTATAACATGATTTCACTCTTTTATCATGATTTTTAGCAGAAAAAAAGACATATTCATATCGAATATGTCTTCCGAAAGTAGCGATGAGCAGATTCGAACTGCTGACACTACGGGTATGAACCGTATGCTCTAGCCAACTGAGCTACATCGCCATATGTTATGAAATTCATCCATGTAGTTCATGGATAGTGGGACCAATAGGACTCGAACCTATGACCCTCTGCTTGTAAGGCAGATGCTCTCCCAGCTGAGCTATGATCCCTTGTGTCTCTCAAGCTCTCTTGCCTGACGACAAAATATAATATACTCTTATTTTCGATGAATGTCAACACTTTTTTTAATTTTTTTTTGATATTTTTATTTTATAGATAGAAACCACGTAAAAAATGGCTTATTTACGTGGTTTCTTCATAATTTATTTTTTTATATTTTTTCGAATTTCATCGAAATTTTCTATGCAATAAAAATAATCCCCCTAAAATCAGAATGATTCCTCCTATGAATGAAAGCTCATCTGTCCGTCCACCTGTCTTTGGAAGATTCAATATAGAATCATTCATAACATTGTACGTCAGATGATAGAAGTAATAATCATTTCCCTGTTTGATCGCTTTACTTGTATCCACATTCTGTTTATCCACCTCTGCCTGTGACATCGTCATTGGCAGTGTAACGATGATTGGTTCTTTTAACAGATTCTTTCCAACCGCTGTCTTTGTCTCTGTGATCGTATAAGTATCAGGTAGCAATCCATCAAAAGTGACTTCTCCAGCAGAATCTGTTTTGGCCTTCGCTACTTCTGCTCCATCAGATGATGTGATCACAAATTCGATATCTCTTAATGATTTCCCCTTAGAATCTTTCTTGATAAGTTTTACAGATCCTTGGATCATCTGATTCATAAACTTCGCTCCACCTGTCAATTGTGCTTTAGCTGTCGTTCCAGTTGGTCCAATATCGAACGTCACAGTTTCTTTCTCCTGATCGATCGTTGCATTGCTGCTGTTGCTCGTAATATTGAGTAATTTGAAATACTTGATCATACCTCCTTCATTACACGTATAAGTACCATATTCCAGATCATCAAACGTCACAGACAGTTCGATCAGATCTCCCGGATGATCTTTCATCTGTTTTTCAACCTCTGCCTTTGTGAATTTGACTTTCTTCTCATAACTGTGTTTCTTTCCATAGACATCGGTTCCAGTCAGTGTAAATATAAAAGTCGGATCCCCAACATCCATATTCAGATTACCTGGGTCCAATGCTTTTGTGATCGTAATGCTTCCTTTCGGCCCTGTACGGTCATGTGTGTTTGTGATCACTGTAAGATCCTGATCATTTTCATCCGTATCATAGGTTGGTCTGTATCCGATCTCAGATTCTCCCGTGATCAATCCTTCTTCGACTTCTTTCCATGTATAATTGACTTTTTTCCCATTGACTTTCACAGGAAGTACCTTACTGGACGCTTTCCAGTTATTCTTCGCACTGAGCATCAATGTTTCTTCCACTTTACCATCAGCCAACAGATTAACTAAAACAGATTTGGGACGTATGCCATCTTTATTCCCATGATCATTCCATACCTTTTTAACCTTTTTCTTCGTCGTATCTGGTGTATGCGTATTCGTGATCATGATATTCTTCGTTGTTGTACCATCATCATCTATTGTCTCATTTGTCTCATAAGTATCGACATATCCTGTTTTTGCATTACCTGTCAGCTTATCATAGACTTCTTCTTTCACTTCATACTCAAATGGTTCGCCAGCTTTGTCATACTTATCGAGGCAATGATACGTTACATCATCTGACCAGTTATTTGTTTCGTCTAATGTAATAGCATTCTTGTATTTCTCACCATTTCTATATAATTGAGCTTTGATCGATATCGGCCTCAGATTATCTCCATTGTCACCATCTTCCCAAACCTTTTGTACATTGATATCGACATATTCTGGATTTTCATGGAAGTTCGTAAACGAAATCACATACATCGCATCATTCCAGTGTGTACTCGTCAAAGTATAACCTTCGGGAACATCTTCACGAAACTCCCACTTTTCACGATCATCCTTCTTGATATCCGTAAACATTGTCCAGTTATTATCTTTTGTCAGTGTATACACTTTTACTTCTTTTGTTGTCTTATGTGTTGCCTTGATCGTAACAACATCTGGACGGATCTTTGCTGCATTGTCATGATCATCCCATATCTTCTTCAATGCAATATAATCCAGTTTCTGGTTGACTAAAGTATCTGAATCATGCACATATGTTGTTGTATCATTATCCGTATTATTCTCGGCTTTTACATCATGAATGAGATTTTCTTTCGTATCATTGATCACTTTACCCTTAAATGTTAATGTCTTGTCCGATTTCTCGTATCCATCTGGTGCGTAGATTTCTTTTACCTCATACATATCACTGTCTGTTCCATCCTTTGCATAGATATCGGTCGGCAAGCCAATAAATTCCAGATATTCAAACTGATCATCCTGTGATGTAGTGGTGGCGATCGTATCACCCTTCTTAAAGATATTTTCTCCTTTGCTATTAACGATATCTGTTTTCGCTTTTAAGGCAAATATGGCTCCCGCCAGCTTGTTTCCGTCTTGATCGGTCTTGATCAGATGGATGCCGTATTTTTGCAGAGTATCATTAGCTTTGACATGAATACTTGCTTTCTTTGCAACCTTTAAGGCGATATCTTCCTCTTCTGGATCCAGAACCTTTACCGTAGTCTTGATCGTTTTCTCTGGCAGATCTTTATACGATCCTTGGTTGTTAAAACTGATATTAATCTCGTATTTTCCTGATTTTTCTGCATATGTCGGTGTAAATGCCACATCTTTATCCGTCACTTCCACATCTTCTGCTCCATTGTCATCATAAAGGATTCTCCAGCTAAAGTCCTCTGCCTTGAATTTATCACCTTTTAAGAACCTGTTCTTTGGCATGGCAACGATCTTTAACGGCTGTTCCTCAATAAACTTATCTTCTTCGATCTTTAAGATCTGATCCATGACATATGTTGTCTTAAGAACTGGATTTCCATAGAACATCTGGCTGACATCTTCTACATTGGAGGTGTTGAAAGATGAAAGATCGAGTGTTTTGATGGAATCCATGGCATAAAACATCTGACTCATATCCACGACTGCGGATGTATCAATATTTTTAAAATTGATCTCTGTGAGATTCCTGCAATTTTTAAACATTTTAGATGATATTGCATTCATGTAGATGACCTGTCCGGCTCTTTGACTTGAGATATAACAATCTCCACCATCGTTCCAAAGCACAATACTGCCATCTTTATTCTGAGAAACATCCGTTGTCACAGCTCCTTCTGGTGCACTCTTCCACGTGAAAGTCACAGATTCCGCATCCTTGATCTTCTGGTTCAATTTTTCGCCTTTTTCCAACACATAAATACCTGTACTTACATTATTGTCTTCATTTCCAAACGGATCTTCCTTGTCTGGTACTTTATCATCATCACGAATATCATTGATACTTCCTGCGGTTGTATCCCATGTCAGTTCTACTTCATGTTTTTCCTGATCTTTGATATAGCCTATCGGAGACTTGATCTCTTTTATGTAATACTTTCCTAAATAGAAGTTAGTTGTTTCTTTTCCATCCATATCCTTTCTTGTAAAATAGATCTCCTTCTCTTTTGTCGTTGTCTTTTGATCAATCAGTTCGTCCTTCTTCCAGACGAACGTTCCGTCATCTTTCTTGATATTCTCATCCGCATACAGCCCATAGACTGCTCCTGCGATCTGATCGTTGTCATAGATAAAACTCTGAGAATCCTTGTCATAATCTGTTAAGATATCTCCCGTCTTACTGAACGTAATTTCTCCATAGACTGGCGTATCCATCTGGTCAAACCTGCAGCTTCCATTTCCAGCGTTATCGTACGTGATCTTGATGCTTGTGGATTCCCCGCTTAACTCAAAAGATTTTTCTTCTGCGTCATCCATGTTGTAGCCTGCTGGCGCAGCAGTTTCCTTGATCGTATATTTTCCATATGGAAGATAGCACTCTGCAGTTCCATCTCCACTCGTTCCTGTAGTCAAAGTTGCCACAATATCCTGATCTTCATCATAGATTTCATAGACTGCATCATTTAACAGCTTCTTTGTCTCTGATGAACGTTTGACTAGTTCGATCCTGATCTTATTTTCATCATCTTTATACGGACCAAACGTGACTGTCTTATGGACATCAGACTTGATCAAGACCACATCTTCATCTTCCATCATTTCATGCTTTGGATCACCCTTGATCTGATGCAATGTATAAACACCGATCGCTAACGAGATTGAAGTTGCTTCTCCTTTTTCATCAGTTATCAGAGTATCGACCACTTCTCCATGCGGATCAATGATCTGAAATTCCGCCCCAGATTCCGGTACATACTTATCTTTATTTACGGACATTTGCTTTTTGATCGAAATCTTTGCGGATTTTGTATAATCGTCTTTTAAAACGAATTCATACACTTTGACTTCATCCTCGATCGATGCTTTCATTTCTGTGGAATACTGCGGTAGCGCAAGGTCATAGCCTTCGACACCTCTGGTCTGCACGACTATAAACCCTGTCTTCTTTACGAAATCTTTTAGGAGCATCGCTGCCTTTCCTTCGGAATCTGTGACTAATGTTCCAAGAATTGCATCTCTATTATCTTTTTTCAGTTTTTCAATGTAATGAAGCCTGTCCTGTGACGTTGCCAATGTCTGATCCTTGAAATCTTTCACCATAGATTCATCCAGTACAACAAACTCAGCCCCTGGTTCTGGTTTAGACTTTCCATTCTTGACCATCGTTTTTCTGACCCGGATCTTGTTTCCATTATAATAATTATCCAGCTCAAATTTTTTAAATTTCTTATCGCCATCTTTGATCGTTACATCAAAATCATCAGCAATCTTATAATTATCACTTCCTTTTGTCTGATGAACCGTGTAGATGCCAGGATCTAACTTTCCAGATTGAGCTGCACCATTTTCATCCGTGATCAATGTTTCTATGACTTTCTTTGTCGACTGATCGATGATCTGGAATTCTGCCTTATATTCTTCTTTTTTTGTATAAGTTCCAGTTTCCTTATCACTGATCCTTGTAACCTTTGTCAACATGATCCCTGCATGCTGCTTTGGATCGTTTGATTCAACCTTATAGATCATTTTAGATCCATCAATGCTTACCCATTTGTCCGGTACCATATCATATCCATCGGTCGTTTTCGTCTGATGAATACGATAAGCTCCATAAGGAAGTAAATCTGTTTCTGCGATCCCTTTGTCATTCGTTGTGATCGTCTGTTTTAAGTTATTCTTGGAATCATAAACCTCAAAAACTGCCTGTGCTTCTGGAACATTTTCCTCGCCAAACGTCTTTACAACTTGTATTGTTCCTTCATATTGCTGTTCCTTCAAATACTGGGATGTATTTTTATTGACCGTGACTGATATATCATTACTAGATAACTTATATCCCAACGGAGCATACTTCTCATGTAAACGGTAATATCCCGGATACAGATCTGTCACTTTTGCATAACCATCCGCATCAGTTACCATCTGTGTCACAAGTGTTCCTGCTTTATAGACAACACTCTTGTTATCGGAGCCTGTGATATCATGGTCAGCATATAGCTCATAGACAGCATTCTGCAAGTTTGCTTCAACTCCTAGATCCCCTCGTTTATTCTTTACAGTTCCCTGTTTAAAGATCTCCAGATCACTCTTTTGAAATTCATTGGTATAGTTAAATGTGAATGATCTGACTCCACCCTGTTCCACTTTGCTCTGATCTGTCTGATCTGGGATCAGGTGTCCAAATGGGGATTTTGTTTCCCTGACCATCCAAGTGTGGACCGAGGCACTCTTTAAGGCTGAAATCTTCTGCTCTGCAAGTTTTTGTGCTTCCTGCATTGCCACAGCATATGCTTTTGCCGAAGAATCGTACCAGCCATTATCTGTCGCTTCTTTTTGCTGACTTTTTGAAAGATCGTTCCAATTCTTTACATAAGTCTTTTTCGTTGATGTCACACTATAACTTACCGTTCTTTGAACAGTATAAGAAGCTTCTCCATTGTCATCGGTTGTTACACTTCCTTGATAATTCCCATCCATATAGATCTGAAATACTGCTCCAGAAAGCCCTGCTCTTGTTTCCGCATCTTTCTTTTTGATCTTGATCCTTACATTATCTGGGCTGGTTCCTGACTTTGTTGCACTCGTTTTCGCTTTTTCAATATCTGGCGGTGTATGACGAAATCCGAACAAAACCTGATGGGAATCCAGTTTCTTCTTTTTCACACATTTCTTCACTGTATAATAGTAGATCGTTCCTTCTGGATCCTGATCACTGATCATTTTACAGAACTTTTTTGCATCTTTCTGCGAATAACCCCTGTCCACATTTTTTCCTGCCTGATAAACGGTATTTTGCTTATTCGCTCCATGTCCACATGCCCAGATGTATGCCTGACACAATGACAGATCTTTTGTATTCTTGCCGCTTGACCTGAAATACCAGTTTAATGCTTTTGCAATTCCCTTTTTTTCATAAGTTGCTGCATTGATCGTCTTGTATTTTAAGGTATCTCCAGAACACATGGTCTTTCCAGAGTTTAAGCAAAACACTCTGTGTCCGTCAGCTGTCATACTCCACAGACCTTCTGATGCAGGACGATCGATCTCTGAGATCTTATTACTTGATAATGCCTGGCTCATCACCAGTTTGGCTTCTCCTGTGAAAGCCTTGACGTCTCTATTCTTCAGGAACAGTGATTCTCCTGAACCACTCAGATACATTGTCATGATCATCAGGAGGGTAAGAATACTTACCGATATCTTTTTACAGATCGTCTTCATTTGTTTCAAACTTTCTTCCTCCTTTTTACTTGTAACGGTTTGTGAAATATCCTGGCTGTCCTTCCTTGTCGATCCTTCCATATTCAGAATCTACGTGGTCTCTCGAAAATCCAGTTCCATTCTGCCCTTCCAGTTCGATCGAGCCATTAAACATGCCGTCATCATGAATAATGTTGTGTGTGTCGAATGATCCATCTGTTTTCTTCCAGACAGCATACAATTCACAAGTCTGTCCAGCATCGCAGAGAGTATTGACTGCCTGTCTGTCGGTATATTTTGCTTTGATCGCATTCGGATCTTCACTCCACCCAAGGAAGGTATATCCCGGCCGTTCAAATGTATTTGCTGGCAGGATATCATCCTGTCCATATTTTAATTCCACAGTCTTTTTACTGCCTGATGCACCATTTCCATCAAATGTTACTTCATAAGAGTTCTTGGACCAGACAGCATAAAGTGTCATACCCTCCGTGTTACTCCATGTGATCGTCTCTCCTGGAGAATACCGTGCTCTCACCGCATGTTTATCTGTATTCCATCCAACAAAGGCATAGCCTTTTTTCGTGTATCCATTCTCAGCAAAGCTGTAATTTTGATCGTACGTGGCTGTCCCATCATTCACATGTCCAGAATCTTCTCCATTTCCATCATAGTTTACAGTGTATGTATTCGCTGTCCACTGGGCTGTCTCTGTATAATTACCACATACCAGCCAGCCTGTATTGGACATCCATTTTGTTCCTTCATCCAGCCATCCTTCCAAGGTATAACCTCTTCTTGATACCGTTGGAAACGAAAAATAATCTCCATCCATAAAATTCCATGTTACATCTGCACCATCTCCACCATTTCCGTTGTAATAAATGCTGCGGCTTGGCTTTTCCAGATTCAGATTTATAGAACACCAGTCATAAGTTTTCCATCCATCTCTGTCAGCGGAAGCCACTCCGACCAATCCAGTACTGACATGGATATTTACTGATTTCCAATGTTCTTGAGTATCATGATAGGAATTTTCCCAAAATCCATCATTTCCTCCGCAATAAAGCGTTATATCCTTGCTCGGATCTGAAAATACTGGTTTATCCACCGTTACCCATTCCCAGGATCGATGCTGTTCATGGGCCGGTAACAGATACCAGACCTTGATCGTTAAAAGTGTATAGTTGTTGTTACTGTTCTTCTCTGAATATATCGTCTGTTTATTCACTGTAAGCTTATAATCTCCGCCTCCACCGGAATACGTCGTTACCGTATATGGATGTCTGGAATTATTAAATGTCCCACCGTTGACATTTTTATTTTTTTCATATTCATCACTATGAATATACATTGTCAGACTATCACTTTTCCCATTTGGTCCATTGATGTTCACTGTTAAATGTCCATCTTTAAAATGTTTGTTTCCTCCTGTATTATATGATTGATAAGCATGTGCCTTCTTCATCTGATACCATGCCAGAACGGAAACAAATGAAACCATGACCACTAATACCACTACGATCTTTCGTTTTCTTTCCAAGATCTTTTTTGCATTCTTCATCACATCCTCCTCTCCATCTATTTTTATCTATCTTCCTTTTGTTTCCTGATCTTCTGTCCATGATTCCTCATACAGTACACCACATACCGATATCTTCCATGTCCTCGGTACGGATGACAGGTTAAAAGTGTGACCATATCTTTCCCTTTTTGAATCAGAATCTTGTCCATATCATATGGATCAATCACTTTAATCTTTGTAACCCGGTAATCCAGTCTTTCCCATGGATTTCTAATGATCACCTGATCGCCTGTTTTTAACTGTTCGATGTCCCGAAAATACGGAATTCCCCGATATCCCCGATGTGCAGCGATCACGCAGTTGCTGTCTTTTTGTCCTACTGGCAGGGATGTCTGTCCCATGATCGCTGCTCCTTTTCTCATATTTTCCATCGTCGCTCCCAGATATAATGGAAGTTTCTGTTTCATCTTCGGTATCTTAATGTAACCGAAGGTATTCTTTTCGTTTCTTAAGACGATCGGTGCACTGCGGTAACTGAATACATCCTTTAGTCCTGCTTGTTTTTCTTTGAATATCTTCCTGTTATAGCGGACTGCTTTTTGATACAGTAGATCATCCTGTTTTCTTTTGCTTCTCCTCTGCGTCAGTTCTTTCACCGTCTGATCGGACTGTTTTTGTTTCAGATATGATATGATCTCCGGATAAAGCAGTAACGTGATCCCTATTACCAGAAAAAAGATTCCAACAATATTTATGATCTTTTGTTTCACCCATATCTCCTTTCCCCGCTTTTTCTTTTCATCTTTTCATATACTTTTCTGGCTGCGATCAATACACAAATGATCAATAGTCCTGCAAAGATGGCCCGTTTGTAAACTTCCATCCATTGCGAATGATGATTTCTTGCTTTTATCTCTTCCTCTTTTGCATGATAAGCTGTGCGAACTCCTCGGACTAATAAACGCTTGTCATTGACTCCATAGGGTGTGCAAGTAACCAATGTTACAAGATCTTTTCCTTCCATGATCTGAAGTTCCTTTGTATCTTGTGGTTCCACGACTGTGATCTGATCCACACGGTAAGCAAGCTTTTTATCCAATACATGTATAAAAAAGAAATCTCCCTTTTTCATCTCTGTCAGATCTGTAAAGATTTTTGCAGAACTAAGCCCAGTATGTCCAGTCAGCACCGCATGGGTATCTTTTCCTCCAATCGGAAAGGAAGATGCAGCCAGATGTCCGATCCCATGTTCCAAAACTGTCCCACTTGTCCCATGATAGATCGGCAGATTAATTGAAATGCAAGGAATCTTTAAATATCCCATGATCGATGATCCATCAATATTTAATATTCTGTTATAATGAACCGTCTCTCCATCTAAGCGTTTTTCCTTAAACGGATCAGTCAACTGTATTGAAGATCGCAGCAATTTCCCATTATACTGTTTCGCTTCATCCATTACTTTTTTTATGATCGCCTGATCCATTCCGGCTGCCTTTTCCTGATAACTTTCCACTGTCGAACCTGCACTCTTTTCAAACAGATAGTTGCTTACAAATGGATAAGACAGCAGAAAAAAGCCGGCCAGAATAACCAGAATCGATATGATCTTTTGTTTCATTTTATCTTTGTGATCGTCTTCTGTTTTTGTTCAAGATCAAGATCCCACATCCAGCAACAACAACCCCTGCAATGATCAGAAGATAGTTTCCTGCCCCACCTGTCATTGGCAGCATGAACTGCTTCTGATTTGTGATCTGCATATTGATATATGCATTTCCAGAATCATCGTGTTTTGTCATCGTTGCCTTTGTCTCATCCACAGTCGCACTCGCTGCTGTAGTCTGAACCGTCACATCATTCTTTAATACCGTACCATTAGGAACTCCATCATTTGCTGTGGAATCTGCATCAGACTTACTCTGGATCCCTGTGATGTTTGCTTCGGTTGGTGTGATATCTGCTTTTGTCTCTTTGACCTTAACGATCACTTCTTTCTTTAACAGGGAGTATCCTGCATCGGAGTGTGTTTCTGTAAATCCATATTCATCTCCTTCGATCCCATTGATCACAAGTTTTCCATCAGAAGACGGACTAAACTGAGTCGCATCAGCTTCTTTTGCAGACTTTCCTGTTACCTGATAAACACCTGCTCTATCTGCTCTTGCTACCAGATAGTAATTATCTGTCTTATTTTTTACAACGAATTTAACCTTTGTTGCATCTCCCTTGCTGTCAGAAAATTTCTTTGTCAGATCATATCCGTAAGAGTATACGATACATTTGTCTTTTAAAATATCATAATAATTCGTATTTGTTCTCTTCCACGTAAGGGATACATCGTTTGGATTTCCTTTATCACCAAGAATAACGCTGTCATCTATGTTCACCTTAGCTGTATAGTATACAACAATATATTTATCAGAATATTTCTTATTCAACTCCTTAAGTCCTGCTTTTGTCATCTCGATCTTCATTGCAGGATCGTCTCCAGATTTTCCGTATGTTGCTGCAAACTTTGGATCCGTGTCGGAACTCTTCCATACAGCCAATGCACCACTCTTCTCAACATTGTTCACATTTGTTCTGTCCGCTGCATCCTTAGTTTCATAGATTGCGATCACGGCATCTTTCCCATATGTCATTCCATTTGCCATTGTATCGTTAAATGTATAAGTTGACAGGTAGGTTGTTGATGATGTGATATGTGGCAATTTTGAAATGAACTGATAATCCAGTCTTTCTGCTTTAGATGCTGTCACGGTACTCTGATATTTATATTCATTTCTTGCAGAAGTAAAATCTGCCAGTCTGTCTGTATTGGCAGTTGTTACATTGTCCTGATCTGGATTATTGCGTACTCTTTTGTCAAGTGTTGGATTTCCAGTTTCATTCTTTGGATAACAGATCACATCATAGAACCAGTCATCTCCCTTAGAATCCGTGGATGGCAACTGTACAAACCATGGATTTGTTGTGTAAGTTACATTTTCTGGTGCCTTTGTCTCAACGATCAGGTAAAGACCCAGTGGCAATTTGTCTTTACTTGTCACACCATTAGCATTAGTCTCATCCATGGCTGTCCCATTCTTTCCCATGTAATCTTCTAATTTATCTTTCGTTACCGTATTATCTTCTAATGCCTTGGCAAGTTTCTCATTGATCTGCTGGCTTGTAAAATATGTCTTACTTCCTTCTGTTTTAGCTGCATCAGAAGATGTCAAACCCAAAATCTGCTGTATTGTGGTTGGAAGTTCATAGATCATCTGAATCTTTCCATTCTCACTCTGCTGTTCAACATCTCCAACTCGCAGGTAACTAAATTCCACACCTTTGATCGCATATTTTTCCAAGGCTGCTTCCGCAGCAGCGTCCTGTTTTCCTGTTGGTGTAAACTGACTGGTATTAACACCGGCCTGTTTTGCTGCTGTCATGTCATATTTGTGGATCGTTATGGATCCGGTTTTGCTTGTATCGATCACATCTGTTGATGCCGCTTTGATATTAACGATAGGTGCAAGCATCATTGCTGCAGATAATACAGCAATCGTTATTTTTTTGATCATATTTTGAATCTTCATTTTTCTTTCCTCCTATTTTTTAGAATAGAAAAAGCACAGAAATCATTGATCATACTCAATGATTCTGTGCTTTTCTTTATGTGATATATATATATTATTTGTATATTAAATTTGTTTTGTCAGGTGCGATCATGATCGTATTCCAAAAAGAATCCTTGACTGCCTCTGTCTGAATCTCATCTACTACTGTGTCAAGGTCGACATCACTTGTTAGCTTCTTGCTCGCATCCATTACGGAAACTTTATCGTTGATTCCTAAGGATGTGATCGTAACAAACTGTTCTTCACTAACTAGTGTTCCTTTCTTTAGTGGAACCGCTAACTGATAATTCTTCTGCAATACTGACTTGATCTCATTATACATTGCTTTAAATTCTTTGCTTCTGTATTTCTTCTCAGCCTTCAGCTGCTTTGCCTTCTTATCAGCCTTCGCAGATATCTTTTGATCAGAATAAATCTCCCAGCATGGACCTCCTGCTGATGCTGACTTCGTCTGTGCGATCACTTCTTTTAGTGGATATTTGTACTGTGTACGCTGTCTGCTTCCAACATCTGCAACCGTTACCTGATCATTATCATCGATCGCAACCAATACGATAAAATGACCTTTCTTCGTAAAATATCCTGGTCCCATCAGTGCTACTACTGGATGCTTCTTCTTCAATGCATCTCTAACCTTGCTGACATCACTTCCAAGTCCATGACATTCCAGTTTATACTGTTGTGCCAATGCTGGGACCATCTCATGACTTGCGCCAGCACTACTGTAATAGCCATTCTTATATGCCCATACTGTTGTATCAACTGGAGTTACCCATTTATTCGTCAGCGAACTGATACAAACTGCCATAGCGCTTGGTCCGCATCCACTGCTTTTGATCTGATATCCATTGTCATTCCATGCTGCATCTGCCTGATTAAAATAAATAAATCCCTGTATCGTCTCTTTCTTATCTTTCATCTCAAGACTATGGTCATTATATACTTTTGGAATGATAGATTTCTTGTCTTTCTTCTTGTTTTTTTTGTCTTTTTTGTCTTTCTTCTTGTCTTGATCAGACTTTGTCTTTTGTTTCTTTGTATGTGTTGCTGCTGTATGTTTCTTTGTATGTGTTGCTGCAGCCGTTGTATGCGTCGTCGCCGCTGTATGCGTATGCGTTGTTGCTTCCGTTGTCGGCTTTGCCTGAGTCGTCTGTGTTGTTGTCTCTGTCGTTGCTTCACTTTCTGTCGTCTGGGCAGAAGAATCTGTCTTGGTCTCAGTCTGTTCACTGCTTATTTGCTCTCTTGTGACTGGCTGATCTGCTCTGACCACAGACACTGATCCAAGCATCAAAAACGTATACAGAGCTACTACAGCTGCTGTTTTACGTGTTTTTCTCATCTTTCATTGTTCCCCCTAACTATTTAAACATATTTATTATACCACTTTGGATACCCTCGTCAATAAAAATGAATGGTCATGATCCATGTTCACATTTTTTTCATATCTTATGCTTCAAAGACTAATTTTTCAATTGCATATGCAACACCATCTTCATTATTTGTCTTTGTCACAAAGTCTGCGATCTCTTTCAGATCAGGTTGTCCATTTTCCATAACAACACCGGTTCCTACAGCTTTGATCATCATCGTATCATTTCCTGCATCTCCACATGCCATCACTTCATCCATAGATAATCCAATTTGCTCTGCCAGATGTAAAAGTCCATCTCCTTTATCACATCCAATCTGATTTATTTCAATGTTATTTTCCAGAGAACTTGATACACTCGCAATATTTTTCTCGATTAATTCTTGTCTTGCAGTTTCCCGCTCTTCCATATCATCAAAAAATACATTGATCTTCTCAATTCCCAGCGGATGCTCTTCAATGTACTTTCGCAGATCATCCAACGGCAGTCTTGTATCTCTCACAAGTTTTAATACATGATCTGATACACCATACTCTGCAAGATGGTCAAAATAGCATCGTTCCATATACCCTTGCCCATTCTGATAAATATCACGTGTACAATGATATTTTTCCAAAATATCAAACAACGAAAATACCGTTTCTTTTGGTAGATGATTTGTATATATGATCTTATCTTCTTTCTGATCATAAACAGTTGCCCCATTACAGCAAACAGCATATCGAACGCCTGGAATATCTCTTAAAAATTCTGGAATCGCTTTAAAAATACGTCCTGTTGCTGGAACTATATAAACACCCCTTCTGATCACTTCTTTTAGAACTTCTTCTGTGTGTTTTGAAATCTGTTTCTCGCTGTCTAAGAGTGTATTATCTAAATCCATCGCTACTAATTTTATCTTACTCATGCTATTCCTCCACAAAAAAATAATTTTGAATGTTGATCTGAAGACTTTTATATCCCTGATACTCATTGATCACTGGATAATATGTACATGTGATATACTTTGATGTTCCCATTTTCTCTCGAAATTCATCTTCATCCTCAAAAATCATACCATCAATCCTAGTTCCCTGACTACTCTTTAATGCTAATTTTATCACATTTCTATTTTTTCCAAAAACATTCACACGTTCCACTTTTAACTTTCTGTGTGCAAATAATGGTTTTTTATTTTCTTTTCCAAATGGCTCTAAAACAGATAACTGATGAATCAGATCCATGGTAATATAATCAACTGGCATGTCAATATCAATCTGTACTTTCTTTGCAAAATCTTTTTTCTCAAGGGTACAGTTCTCGTTGATCTTTTTGCGGAATTCCTGTAATTTTTCTTTTTTCAAAGAGCATCCTGCTGCCATTGGATGTCCCCCAAACTTTGTGAACACCTCTTTTACTTTCATCATCTCTTCAAACATGGAATATCCTTCGATGGAACGTCCAGAACCTTTGATTCCTTCTTTTGCATCTGTTAAGACAAATGCTGGATGATTTAAGCGGTCCTTGATCCTTCCTGCTATGATACCTGCAATACTTTCATGACATTCTGGAAGATATAATACAAGCACTTTATCTCCTTTTGCTTCATATTCAAACGCCTGTCCCAGTGCCTCTTTTACACCATTTTCTGTCATGGTTTTCCGAAGATCATTCAGTTCTTTTAATTCTTCTGCTGTCTGTTTTGCCTTCTCTTCATCTTCTTCCAGAAATAGATTCAATGCTTTTTCGGCAGATTCCAAACGTCCACTCGCATTGATACATGGTCCAACAATAAATCCTAGTGCATAAGACTGTATCTGTTTATCCATCAGATCATGCACATTCAGCAATGCTTTCAACCCGATATTTTGTGTATCTTTGATTCGGCGTAATCCTTCTTTGACAAAGATTCTGTTTTCTCCTGTCAGATCTACCACATCACAAACAGTCGCGATCGCAAGCATGGATAACAACTCTTCCAATTGGCTTTCATCTTCTTCCATTGCCTGATAGAATGCCCTCATAAACTGAAAAGCCACTCCTGCTCCACAAAGTAACGGATACGGATAATTGCATGCTTCCTGCTTTGGATTGATCACTACATCTGCTGGTGGAAGAACCTCTTTTCTCACTCCTGCTTCATCGGTATCAAATGGCACATCATGATGATCCGTAATGATCATTGTCAGTCCATGTTCTTTGCCATATGCAACTGCATCTGCTGCTGCAATCCCATTATCACAGGTAAGGATCGTATCAATCTGGTCTTCCACTGCTTTTTCAATGATATTTTCATTAATTCCATAGCCATCTTTCATGCGGTCTGGAATCTGAAAATCAATCTTTCCACCAAGATCATGTATCGCTTTCCACAAAATATAATTTGAGACAACTCCATCTACATCATAATCTGAAATAATACGGATCGTTTTCCCCTCTTGTACCTTTTGCTTCAAAATCTCAACTCCTTCTTTGACGCCTTTCATCAAAAAAGGATCTGAAATATCTGAAAGTTCTCCATACAGATACTGCTGTATTTGTTCATCCCCAACCACATCCCTGTTGCGGATCAGCCGTGCGATCACTGGATCTATGTTAAATTTTTCTCCAATCTGATTAAAATCAGCCTTTTTCTTATACAGATACCACTGTTCCATCATCTTACTCCATTTTTCATAAAAAAGAGCATCCAGTATTTACTGAATACTCTTTTTGAATGTTTTATTTTCTTTTCTTTTTCTTCTTTTTCTTGCGGTTTGGATTTGCTGTGATCTTCTCTGGCTGTGCTTGACTGGCTGCCTGATTTTCTTTGATCACATCTGATCCAATTCGCGTCTTCATCATATACCAAAGTGGTCCAGTTAAAAATACAGAAGAGAATGCTCCTCCGATCACACCCACCATCAATGCTAATGCAAATTCTCTTAGGGAGGATACTCCGCAGATAAATAACGCTAACACCATAACAAATGTTGTCAAACTTGTATTGATCGTACGAACCAATGTACTTGAAATACTCTGATTTACAAGTGCTTTAATATCATCTCTTGTCCGGATCGTCTGAAGCTTCAGATTCTCACGGATACGGTCAAAGATAACAATCGTTGAGTTGATAGAATATCCAATGATCGTTAACATACATGCGATAAATGTTCCACCAACAGATAATCTTCCAACAGAATATGCTGCAAATACGACCAGTACGTCATTGATCAATGCGATGATCGCACTGGATCCAAACTTCACGTCTTTAAATCGAATCGCAATGTAGATCAGCATACAGATCGCTGAGATCACAACGGAAATAAATGCATCTCTTTGCATTTCATTACTGATCGTTGAACTGATATTCTCTGTTGTTACAGATTTTACTTTATAATCTTTCTTTAATGTATTTTCGATCTGTTTTCTCTGGCTCAGATTCAATTCTACACTTTTTACAACCATCTGATTGTTTGCTTTTACTTTCTGACTCTGAACAGAGGTTGACTTGCTGACTTTCTCGTAAGCTTTCACAACCTGTTTTTCCAGAGAATCATTGACTTTCTGGTCATCCTTGAATGTGATCGTAGATGCTGTACCACCTGAGAATTCCAGATCATAATTCAAGATTGATCCAATCTTGCTTCGATTCATTGGAAGTGCAGCAAGTCCGATCAAAATGATCACACCTGCAACTGCAACGTATTTCTTACCTGTACGGACAAAATCTCTTGTTTTGATCGTTCTTGGTTTTCCATACCATTTCTTGTCGCGAAGTCCAAAATGATATGCCGCATATACAAGGAATCGGCTGATCACAAGTGCTGTAAACATAGAGATCAATACACTCATTCCAAGTGTCTGAGCAAATCCTTTGACCGTTCCTGATCCTTTAAACCATAAAACTAATACTGCGATCAATGTTGTAACGTTACCATCGATGATCGCTGATGCTGCCTTTCCGAATCCAGATTTGATCGCTGCTCCTGTACTCTTTCCTGCCCCGATCTCTTCCTGAATTCTGGCATAAATGATAACGTTTGCATCAACTGCCATACCAATACCGAGGATGATACCTGCAAGTCCCGGCAATGTCAGTGTCGCATTAAATCCATTCAGTGCTAATAACATCATCAGCATATAGATCGCAAGTGCCACGCACGCAATCACACCAGGCACTGCATAAAATGCGATCATGATCAAGCATACCAGTACAAATCCGATGACTCCTGCTTTGACCGTTGTCTGGATCGCATTCACTCCTAATTTCGCAGATACTACGTTAGAACGTAATTCGTTTAATTTCACTGGTAAGGAACCGATTCGAATTGATGAAGCTAAATTCTCTGCTGCTTCATAACTTTCCATACCATCGATCGTACATTCTCCTTTTGTGATCGCTTCCTGTACATTTGGGGCACTGATCACCTGATTATCATAGATAATATAAATTGGTTTTCCAATATTGGCTTTTGTAGCTTTCGCAAATGCCTTTGTTCCCTTAGCATCAAATTCAAGTGCAACTAAATATTCTTTCTTACCAGTTGTCTGATTCTGATTAGTTACAGCTTTGGCTTTCTTAACATTTTGACCTGTCAATACAGTATCTAATGTTGTCTGAGTCGTTGTTTTTCCATTCTTCTTTACTTTTACCTGTTTCTGGACAGCAAAAGAAAGTGTTCCTGGTTTACCAAGCTCATCTAAAATCTTGTTTGCATCTGTTACTCCAGGAATCTCGATATTGATACGATCTTTTCCTTCCTGATAAACTTCTGCTTCTGTACTGTACCCTTCTACACGCTTCTGAAGTTTGTATACAGTATCTTTCATATCACTATCAGATACATTCTTGCCATCTACTTCATATGTAATACTAACTCCACCTGCAAGGTCTAATCCAAGTTCGATATTGCTTGCTCGACCAATCTTCTTCTTTGTGATTCCTTTGGTTGTGATAAATGCTCCAAATATACACAAAACGATCAGTAAAATGAGCCCTGCAATATACTTGCCACTGCTATTACGCTTCTTCATTCTCCGTCTCCCCTTCTAATGCCAATGCTGCCTTTACCATTAATGCACATTCTACCCTCTTGCGCTCTAATTTACATCCGATCTCATAAGTTCCATCGATCGTACCGTTAAAGTTATAAGAGTTTGCACTGCATCCACCACTGCAATAGAATCTTGCAAAACATTTTTTACATTCTTCTTTGGAGTATACATTACATGCCTTGAATTCTTTGACAATCTCATCTTTCTTGACTCCTTCGTAAACATTACCCATTAAGAAGTCTTCTTCTCCTACAAACTGATGGCATGGATATAAATCTCCCCATGGAGTCACTGCAAGATATTCTGTTCCTGAACCACATCCGGATAAACGTTTTGCAACACATGGCCCTCCTGTTAAGTCGATCATAAAGTGGAAGAAGGTAAATCCTTTTCCTTCCTTCTCTCTTTTGATCATCTCTTTTGCAAGAAGATCATATTCATCCATCAGAATTGGAAGATCCTCTTCTGTAATCGCATAATCTGCTGTATCCGGTGCCACAACAGGTTCTACAGAAATCTGTTCGAATCCTGCATCTGCTAAATGCATAACGTCTTTTGAGAAATCTAAATTATGATGTGTAAAAGTTCCTCTTACATAATATTTCTGCTGGTTTCTGCTATCTGCAAATTTCTTGAATTTGTCGATAACAAAATCATAGCTTCCTTTTCCATTACGGAATGGTCTCATGTAATCGTGAACTTCTTTTCTTCCATCCACACTTAATACAACGTTATCCATCTCTTTATTGGCAAATTCCATGATATCATCGTTTAGTAATACACCATTTGTTGTCAATGTAAAACGGAACTTCTTATCATGTGTTTCTTCCAAAGAACGTCCATATGCAACGATCTCTTTCACTACATCAAAGTTCATCAAAGGCTCTCCACCAAAGAAATCAACTTCCAAATTTCTACGGTTTCCTGAATTCTCTACAAGAAAATCTAATGCTTTCTTACCGACTTCAGCACTCATTAATGCACGTCTTCCCTTGTATTCTCCTTCTTCTGCGAAACAGTATCGGCAGGCAAGGTTACAATCATGTGCAATATGAAGACAGAGTGCCTTTACAACTGTTGGTCTGTCTTTGAATCCACAAATGTATTCTTCATAACAGTCTTCTGTAAATAATACACCTGCATCTTTTAATTCTGTAACTTCTCCATAAGATTCTTTGACATCTTTCTCATCCCAGGATGATAATTCTTTGATGATCTCTTCTAATGTATGATCCTCATATAAAGCAATCACCTCATATGTCAGGTCATCAACCACATGGACAGATCCACTTGCTACATCAAGGACCATGTTATATCCATTATTTTTATACTGGTGAACCATTGTTTCTTTCTCCCTTTATTTGTTATTTTCTTTCATCGAAAAAATGAGGCGGCCCACAAGGAACGCCTCAAGCACAAAGTCTTTGTTCGATTTGACTATTTGCTGTGTTCGCAGGTCTGGTTACCTACTGTACAAGATGTTTTACATGCTGACTGGCAAGATGTCTGGCATTCACCACATCCACCTTTTTTCACTGTGTTCTGTAATGTTTTATTTGTCAGAGTTTTAATATGTTTCATCTTATCGTCCTCCTGATTCTCATAAAATAACTTGCTATATTGTATCATATTCATTTTCAAATAGCAAGCATTCCACCTAAAGTTCCTCCTGCAATACATAAGAAACATGCTGTGATCCTTTCTGTGGAAAACAGAACGATATTTTTTTGAAAAATCCATGAGATCAAAGTCAAGATCATAAAGTATAACATTCCTGCTGCAAATCCCCATAAAAACTTCTTTTTTCCGATCTTACTTCCGATCAGCATGCCAGCAAAAACAGATGCAAGAATATATGTAAGTGTGATTCCAAGATTCGCGATCTTCATTCCTGCATTGCTTTGATAGATGATAAATGCAAGAAGACACAATAAAATTCCTGTGGCAATGTAGGCAAATACCAGACTTTGTATCATATAGAGTCCCTTTTTCCCCATGTCCATAACAATTGCTCCTTTTTCTATTTAATCTATGACTGGTATTTTGAATCTATACCTTTTTGTGATAAACTGACATTAAAAATACGAAAGGAGTTTTCCTATGATCGATCTTCATATACATTCTACTTGTTCCGATGGAACTTTTACACCAAAACAGATTGTTCAAAAAGTGATAGCAAAAAGATTATATGGATTTTCTCTGACAGATCATGATACTGTCGATGGAATTCCGGAAATTCTTGCTATGGATCTTCCAGATGATCTGAAATTCATTCCTGGAATTGAAATTTCATGTGATGCACTTCATCGTGAGATTCATGTATTAGGATACGGAATCAACTATAAGGATCAGCAGTTAAATCATACTCTCAACATGCTCCGTGACAAACGGTTTCAGAGAAATCTTGATATGATCGAACTCTTTCAAAAAGACGGTTATCCGATTACGCTTGAAAAACTGCAAAATGGTGATCCTCATACTGTGATCACACGAGCTCACTTTGCAAGAACTTTGATCTCAGAAGGCATTTGTTCTTCCATGGATCAGGCTTTTTCCAAATATCTTGGTGAAAAGTGTAAATATTATGTTCCAAAACCATTTTTTGATCCAAAAGATTGCTTAAGATTAATCCTTGATGCTGGCGGAATTCCGGTTCTTGCACATCCATTTTTATATAAATTCTCAAATGAAGATACCAAACATCTCATTCATGATCTGAAAGAAGAAGGGCTCGCAGGAATCGAAGTTTATCATTCTTCCCATCATATCGGCCAGATCACAAAACTTCGCCAATGGCAGAAAGAATATGATCTTCTTGCAACTGGAGGATCAGACTTCCATGGAACGAATAAACCAGATATCGAAATCGGAACCGGACGCGGACCGTTATTTGTCCCAGATCATTTGATTGATGATCTGATGAATTAATATTAAGAAACAAAAAAAGAATCTGAAATACAGATACTATTCTCTGTCTCAGATTCTTTTCTTTTGATCAAATATTCATCTTATTCTTCAGATGATGATGCATTCGCTTTTTCCATTGCCTGGATTGCTGATTTCTCCATTGGGATACGGCAATGTTTGTCGTTACCAAATTCAACAATGATCGTTGTTTCATCAACTTTATCTACAACAACTCCGTAAAATCCGCTTGTTGTCAACACGCTGTCTCCAACTTCCAGAGTTTCCATCATCTGTTTTAATTCTTCTTCTTTTTTCTTCTGTGGTCTGATCGTTAAAAAGTACATTAATCCAAAACAAACAACCAACATTAGAATTGTCATTGTAACCTGATCCATTTTCTTCCTCCATCTTTCTAATAAGATTACTGGTTCATCATGCCATCGATCTTACGTTTCTTGTATTCCTTATAATTGCCTTCTTCGATTGCCTGACGAATCTCACTCATCATTGTATTATAAAAATACAAGTTATGCAAGACACATAATCTCATTCCTAGCATTTCTTTTGCTTTTAAAAGATGTCGAATATAGGCTCTGCTGTAACTTCTACAGGCTGGGCACTGGCATCCTTCTTCGATCGGGCGATGGTCCAGTTCGTATTTTTTATTGAACATATTAAGTTTTCCCTGATTCGTATATACATGTCCATGACGGCCATTTCTTGTTGGATATACACAATCAAAGAAATCAACTCCACGGTCAACTGCTTCTAAAATATTCACCGGTGTTCCAACCCCCATCAGGTAAGTTGGTTTATCTTCTGGCAGATATGGCACTGTCTTTTCAAGGATATTGTACATCTCTTCATGTGTTTCTCCAACCGCAAGTCCACCTAATGCATATCCATCTAGATCCATCTTGGAAATCTCTTTGGCGTGTTCGATTCGGATATCTTCAAATGTTCCACCCTGATTGATCCCAAATAACATCTGATGTGGATTGACTGTATCTTCCAGAGAATTTAAGCGGTCCATCTCTTTTTTGCATCGTCTCAACCATCTTGTTGTACGATCAACAGAATTCTGCATATACTCTCTTGTTGCAGGATGTGGCGGACATTCGTCAAATGCCATCGCGATCGTTGATCCTAAGTTTGACTGGATCTGCATACTTTCTTCTGGTCCCATGAAAATCTTTCTTCCATCAATATGAGAAGCAAAAGAAACGCCTTCTTCTTTGATCTTACGAAGCTTCGCCAATGAAAACACCTGAAATCCGCCAGAATCTGTAAGGATTGGGCGGTCCCAGTGCATAAACTTATGCAGCCCTCCAAATTCCTTGATCAGCTTATCTCCTGTTCTTACATGCAGATGATATGTATTAGATAACTCCACCTGTGTTCCAATATCTTTGAGATCATCTGTACTGACTGCACCTTTGATCGCTGCCACAGTCCCGACATTCATAAATACTGGTGTTTCGATCACACCATGGACCGTTGTTAAACGGCCTCTTTTTGCTCTTCCGTCTTTTTTGATTAATTCATACATTCTTATTCACCATAAATTTTCTTAATATTATCCATTGTTGCACCAAGATTCTTTAAAACTCCATCAAGAATCGTAACAGCTGCCATTGATTCTACCACAACTACAGCTCTTGGCACAATCATTGGATCATGACGGCCATGAATTTCAATCTCTACATTATCAAGATCACGATTGACTGTCTTCTGTGTCTGTGCGATCGATGGTGTCGGTTTGATGGCTGCACGGAATACGATCGCACTTCCATCACTCATTCCTCCAAGAACTCCTCCAGAATGATTTGTCTCTTTTGCTACCTTCCCATCAACACAGATAAAATCATCATTATTCTCTGACCCTCGCAGGTTGGCAGCCTCAAATCCATCTCCGATCTCGAAGCCTTTTACTGATCCAATGGACATAATGGCTTTCGAAAGTTCTGCATCCAGTTTATCAAAAACGGTTTCCCCGATTCCAACTGGCATTCCTGTGATCTGACATTCAATGATACCACCGATGGAATCCATCTCTTTAATCATCTGGTCTGCTTTCTCCTGTACAAGTTTTGCTGCCTCTTTATCTGGCATGTTAAATGGATTGTTATTCATCTCCGCAAAGTCAAAATGGTCCTTAGATACTTCAATCCCGGCGATTGCTTTTGCATAAGCTTTGATCTCAATTCCCAGTTCTTTCAAAACTTTCGCTGCTACAGCTCCTGCTGCTACACGTCCGATCGTCTCTCGTCCAGAAGATCTGCCGCCACCGCGGTAATCTCTGAATCCATATTTCATGTCAAATGTAAAATCTGCATGTCCTGGACGGTAAATATCTTTGATATTGCTGTAATCTTTAGACCTCTGATCCTTGTTATATACAACCATGGAGATCGGAGTCCCTGTTGTTCTTCCTTCGAAGATACCAGAAAGAATCTCAACCTGATCTCCTTCTTTTCTCTGTGTTGTATACTTTGACTGCCCTGGTTTTCTGCGGTCCAGATATTTCTGAACATCTTCTCTCTCAAGAGGTAATCCAGCCGGACATCCATCTACCACGACACCTACGCCTGCACCATGAGTTTCCCCCCATGTTGTAATTCGAAAATTTGTGCCAAAACCTGATCCTGCCATATATGTTCCTTCCTATAATTTGATATTTGCAAGTAAGTCACCAAGACTTGTTCCAGCTGCATCTTCTGTGTATTCCACACCAGTTTCTTCTGCTTTCTTAGCTGCTTCTTTATCATCTTCTAATGCTTTGATACTTAAACTTACTTTTCCATTTGCGACTTTAATGATCTTAACTGTAACAGCATCTCCTTCTTTCACAACTTCTTCTGGAGATTTTACTCTCTTCTGGCTTAACTGTGAAATATGAACTAATCCACTGATTCCATCACCGATATCAACAAATGCTCCATATGGCATGATATTTTCAACTGTACCTTCTACAACTGTACCAACTTTTAATTCATTGATCTTATTCTCGCGTTCTTTTCTTTCTTTTTCCTTCTCAACAGCTTTTGCAGATAAGACAAGTCTCTGTTCTTCTGGTTCTACTGTGATGATCTTTGCTTCCACATCTTTCTGTAACCATACATTCAGATCTTCTACATATTTTGTTGATAATAAAGATGCTGGAATAAATCCACGGATTCCTTCGACATAAACGATAACTCCACCATTTACAACACCGCCAACTGTCAATGCCAGAACATCCCCATCTTCTTTCATCTGCTCTAAACGGTTCCATACTGCGTCTTCATTTGTTGATGCTTTATTTAAAGATTCTTCTAACTGTGCTTCGAAATCTTCTCTTGTTTCTTTTACTTCTTCTGCCATAATATCCATTCCTCCATTTGATTGAACTATATACGTAACCTTTATTATAACATAGAATGAAAAAGATTCAAGAATGCCTGGATTTCCTATAACTACAAAACATTTTTACAGATACGAAAATGCTTGTTCCTATGAGAAATAAAAGCCATAAATTGGGATATTTTTGTTTTTTTTCATCTTTTTTTGATGGTATTTTATCTTGTTTTATCACAATTTGTTTCACTGCTTTTGGAAGGACTTTTGTGATCTTAAATGTGATCCTTTGATCAGTTTTATTTCCTGCCTGATCCACTGCTTTCAGATGAAGAACATGCTTTCCAGGAGCCAATTCTTTCCATGTGATCTTATGATGTTCCAGTTTTTGTTCTTTTCCATCCAAAATAACCTTCTCCCACTGATCTGTTTTATTTTCCAGAAGGATGCTGATCTGTTTTCCATATTCACATTCAGATTTCTGATCAAGCCCTTCTATTTTGATCACCGGTTTTTGTGTGTCATAAAAAAACTGTATTTTTTCACTTGTTTTTTCATTTCCGGCACTGTCTTTTACATGCAGACTGACACTGCATTTCCCATTTTCTGTAATAGGATCTTTTATATAAACTTTATCTTCTTTCCATTGATATTCCTTTTTTTGCCCATTCACAAGAAATGCCATTACCTGCACTGGTTCCAGACTTTCAATGCGAAATCCTGGCTTCAGATTTTTTGTTGATATCTGTTTTTCCTTTAAATCCTCCTGCAGAAAATGAATCTGTATGCCTTTTTGATTGACAGTAAATTTTCTGCTGCACCTATTTTGATTTCCTGCAAGATCTTCAGTTTTCACATCAATGGTATAATATCCATCCTTTTTGATCATAACGGAATCCATCTTCTTTCCGTTAAGATAAATATATGTCTTATCTGGATTCAGATTTTGATCTTTCACATCTACTTGAATTTTTACAGGCTTTGAATATGATCTTCCATTGTCAATTCCTTGAATTTTAATCCTTGGTTTTTGTGTATCAATGATAAACGACTTTTCCTGTATGATCATCTTATTTCCTGCCAGATCTTCTGCCCGAACAGACAATGTCTGTTTTCCATCCTTTAAAAATATAACTTCTGTTTCATAATGATCACCTTCCAACTTCCATGGCTTTACCTGTTTCCCCGATGTTCTTAAGATCATATTTCCCTTTTTCAGATTTTCATCCTTAACTATGATCTGAGCTTTCTGGTATTTTAAAATTTCTGATCTTGGATTTTGATAGCGAACAAAAATCTCTGGATTATCTGTATCCACAAAACAAGTCGTTTGGTAGAGTTGTTCTGATCGATTTCCAGATTCATCTTTCGTATAGATGTCAAGCTGATATCTTCCATCCCTCCTGATTCTAGGAATTTGATCGATTCCTGTCAGTATCTCTTTTGTCTTCAAATCTGTAAGCTGCGCATAAAGATGCACCTGTGGTCCTTCTTTTTCCTTCAGATCATATGAGAAAACAGGAATTTTCGAATACCATCCACCAATAGGTTCCTGATCACATTGGATCTTTGCAAGTTCTGGTTTTTGTTTCCATACTCTCACTGGAATCTGACTGATCACTCCTTCTCTTCCAGCCTTTGAAACTGCTCTGATATAAACAAGCTCATCAAAATCTTTGCTGATCTCTAACTTGTTATTTTTCATCTGCTTCCATTCATCTTGTCCTATTTTATATTCATAAAATTGAATATCAGAAACTGCTTTGGCTCCATAAGCTTCCAATACCACATTCTTTTTGCTCCATGCTCCTGGAGTATACGCTCCCGCTGTGATCTTGGCTGTTGTTGGATTATTTAATTCGACCATAACCTGCCTTATTTCTTCATATCCATTTTTATGAACAATATGAACCTTATAAATCCCTTCTTCCTGAAAACTGATCTGTGTACTTTGTTCGTAATCCCAGATCGGATTTATTTTCTGTTGATTCACGAAAATTGTAACATCCTTTGGTGCTGTCCCATTTTTTAGAAATATTTCCATCACTGTACTGCTTCGAAATGCAGGATCATTCCCTTCTCCTTCCAGAGTAATGTCCCAAGGGATTTCCCAATCTCCCTTCGTATCGACCGGTAAAACCATAAAAAGAAGAAGTACTGTGATTCCCATGATGATATATATCTTATATTTTCTGATCATAACCCAAGTTTCCTCCTCAATTCCTCTGCTCTTTTGCTTGTCATTCCTGTCTGTTTTCTACCTTCCCTATAGACCCTTTGTGCCTGTGTCATTTTATTGTTCCTGCATAAATAAATACTATACTCCACATAGGCATCCATAACTTTTGGATATTTCTTTAGAAATCGTTCAAACTCCCTGCTGATATCTGGCTGTTTTGATTCCAGATAAACAAGCTTTCTTTCATACAATTTCCATGCAGGATCTCCTTTAAGATTTTCTTTGAAAACCCGGTCTGTTTCCTCTAAAAACTTTCTATCATCTCCTTTTTCTGCTTCTCTTTCATATAAATTGATCCGGTCTGCTTCCACTAATTTCTGATATTCTTCCTTTTGTGGATATTTTTGTATCTGTTCTAACATTTTTTCTGCTTCTTTCCATACATTCTCTGACAGTTTTGCTGTATTTACTGTATAAAAATGAAGATAAAAATATGCCGACCAGAAATCATGCACATCGGTCTGACAATCCTGTACGATCTTCATAAGTTTTTCCGCACTTATATCATTTCTCCTGTCATCTAAAACATCTAAAAGCACCAAATACGATGACACATTCTTTTTCATCCCTCTACATCTTTCAAGATACGCTCGTGCCAATTGTGTATTCTTTTGTATCTGATCCGTTCCATAAAAATAAGCCATTGCCTTTTTTATCTCTCTTTGAGACTTTTTCTGTACAATGACTTCTTTCTCTCTTTGCTCTTCCCTCTGTATCTGATTCCAGAGATTCTGGATACAAAAAACAGCAATCACCACCATGAACCCTTTCTTCATACGGCAGATTCTCAATATTCTCTCAAAATCTGCCTGAATCTGCCTTGTGTTGTGATATCTTTTTGCATCATCATCGATCAGGCATTTTTCTATGATCTTTTGGACAGCATCTGTTGCTTTCAATAAAGATTCCATTGTTTTTCCTAAACTATATATATCAAAATAAATGTCTGCTCTTTCTTCTGTCTTTGCCTGTTTTTTCGATGCATAGTTTTTGGTTCCATATCCACTTAATTTTTCTCCCGCAAACAATGCCGCTCCAAAATCGATCAAGTATATATTTCCAGATTGATCAAGCATGATATTTTCCGGTTTCAGATCCATATGAATGATTCCTTGTTCATGAATCTTATTCAGCACTTTGCAGATCTTGATCATCCACAATAAACTTTTCTTTTTATAAAGTTTTCCACAGACTCTGCCATATCGTTTTAACGAATTTCCAAGAATATATTCCATCACCAGAAAAAGTTCCTTTTCCTTTCCTGCAAAAAATAATTCCGGCACACCTTTGGTATGTTTTAATTTTTGCAAGATCACCCTCTCCCTGTCCCACTGTTTTTGATCCTTTACGATCTTCACAGCAACCTCTTTTCCTGTCTTTTGATCCAGTGCAAGAAAAACTTTACCCATTCCGCCTTCTCCAAGTATTTTTCGGACTTGATAACGTTGGTGATAAATCTTTCCTATTTCTTGTTCGGAACTTTGACGATCACACAGGACAGATTGTCTAATTCTCCTCTTCTTTTTACTTTCTGAAAACATTTCTGCACCCATTCTTTGATCTGTTCTTTTGATGCCTCTACCTGATAGATTTCTTCTTCCTCAAGCAGCCCATAAAAGCCATCGGTACATAATAAAAACTCCATTCCTGGATTTAATCTGCCTTTGTAACAGTCAATCCGGATATCTTTTGTCACACCTACACACTGAATCAAAATATGTCTTCTCGGATCTTTTTTTGCCTGTTCTTTTGTGAGATGTCCAGCACGCAGTTCCAACTCTGCCAGAGTGTGATCTGTCGTTACAAATTTACGGTCCCTGTCAAACCAGTAAGTTCTCGAATCACCGACATTTAAAACAAAAAATTCATGTTCTTCAACAAACAATAAGGTTAATGTGCTTCCCATGGATTTTGTTTCTTCCATCCGACGACTCATTAACAAAAGATTCTGGTTGATCCTGCGGATCAGATCGATCAGATTCTGCTCGATCATATCAATTCCCATAGTTTCTAATCCATCAAACAACGTTTCGTCAAACCATTGTTTTAATACTTCCACGATATAATGACTGGCAATCTCTCCTTTTTTCAAACCTCCCATGCCGTCACAGACGACTGCGAGCAGATAAAGCTTTCCGTTCTTTTCCTTCTGACGCAACAGATAAGCATCCTGATTGGATGGTCTCCCATTCCCAATATCTGTCATTCCAATTGTATCTATCATAAATTCCTCCTAAATGAAAAAAAGCTCATAAAGATAAATCTTTACAAGCTTCTTTCACTGTTTTGTTGTATTTGTTAATAGTTTATTCCTCGATATCTTCGATATCTTCTTCCGCCGCTTCGTCGTCTCCTCCGTCAATCTCCTGCTTCAGAATTTCGATATCTCCACGAAGCTTCTCAATCAGATTAAACAGGTCAATATACTCTGCCTGTGGGTAATCCATATGTTCTTCAAAATACTTCTCTCCCACCTGACGGTACAGATCATTTAAATCTCTCTTGGCGACTCTTAGATCATTGTGTCTTTTTGCGGAATCTGCGACCTCTTTAGCTTTCTGCGCCGCTGCTTTCCCTGTGGTCTGAATCGTTTCTTCCAGACGTCCGAAAAAATCTTTTGCCATATACGTCACTCCCAACATTTTTCTTTCATTGTACCTTATCCTCAGTGTTTCGTAAAGGCTTTGTCCCTAGAATTACTAGTGTTTTTTCTTCTTTTTCCAATATATAAAACTTCCACCTAAAGATACTGCCAATAATACAAAAATCCATTTCTCATCAAACGAATCTCCTGTTTTTGGTGTGCTCGCTGCATCCCCTGTTCCTGGTGATCTTTTATATTCAGAAGTATTGGATCGATCTGCTTTATTTCCCGTTGTCACTGTTGATTTCGATTCTTTTTTGATCTTCACTAAACGTACTGCACTGACTGGTTTGACAAAATCTGCTTTTCCTATCGCTGTATTTTTTAATGTCTTTCCAGAAAGTGATGCTTCTTTTAGTTTTACCTGATACGATACTTTTATGGATTCATCATAAGATAAACTCTTTCCTGTCTCAATGACATACTTATTTTCTCCTGCAGTGATCGTGCACTGTCTGGTAATATCTGATCCATCTGGTGCATAAATCTTAATGCTGTTCTTGATCACCTTAGCTCCATTTCTTGAAAGCTGATCTTCGATCACAATATTTTTTGCGATCGCATCTTTGATCGTCTGCGTAACAACCAGCTGATACTCGCAGATATCACCAACTTTATATGTTGTTTTATCAACCTTTTTGGTGATCATCAATGCTGGCTGTACAGCTTCCATTACTACCACTTGATCATCTCTGACTTTATCCGCATCATCACTATAGCTTTCCGCAATGTTTTTGATATCTCCTGTGATCATCTTCTTAAATGCTGTCTGATATATTACCAGAAGTTCATCTTTGTCACTGACATCTTTTCCTGTGATGATCTTAAATTTTCTAAGATTCTCATCTATTATGATCTCACATTGCTTGGTGATATCTTCCCCATTGTATTTTACACGGATCTGTGAAATCTCCATTCCTTCTTGTTCAAAATGATCTTCTACGACTACCTGATGTGCTGTCATATTCTCATTTCTCTGTGTCACACGGATCTTGTATTCTCCGCTTTGTCCTTCTTTGTAAGACTTATGCGCAGTACTTTTTTCAATCTTTAACACAGGTGGTTTTACAACGACTGTATTTTCATCCTGATCATCTTCTGTATTATCACTTCCTGCAACTGCTGTATTCTTCACGGCTCCTTCAATCCTCTTTTCAAATACAACCTGATAAGCTACCGTCATCACATCATTTTCACCAAGATCTTTTCCTGTTTCAATCGTAAACTGATGGTCTTTCGCATCAATCTTGCAATCCGATGTAATATCTTTTTCATTAAGTTTTACTTCGATCTTCTGAACCTTCATACCTTCTTTTTCGAACTCATCCACGACTTTTACATTCTGTGCTGTCATGCCTTCTTTTCCTTGTGTGATATGAAGTTTATAATATCCAGTTTCTCCTACTGCATAAACCTTTTTATCCGATTGTTTTGTGATTTGCAGTTTTGGTGCTTTCACCTTGATCGTCTCATCTGCCATCCCGCTTCCTGACGGAATCTCTTTATCTTCCCGGATCAGATCTCCATTGCTGTTTTTTGTCGCAGCAACGTGCATAATATTCTTTACTTCCTGTCCTTCGAGTCCATCTTCTTCGATCACTGCCTGATAAGTGATCTCTATCTTATCCGTCATGCGAAGATTTTCATAAGATCCTGTTTTCTTTCCTTCTTCCGAACCCATTGCTGGAATCGTACCATTTTTCAGTGCAAGTGGTGTTATGATCTCATAACTTCTTCCACTTGGATCAAATGTGATCTTACACTCAGATGCAATGTTTTTCCCACCAGATATAACCGCTACGGTTCCTGGTATGATCTTGATCCCTTCTGCCTGAAGTTCATCCTGAATCTCCAAATTTCTCATAAAAGTTCCCGGATTTGGATTGGTGATCACTGCCTGATAAGTTACATGATCTCCTTTTTTATAAAGCTGTACTGGAGCTGATTTTATCACATTATTTTTTGGCGAGTTGATATACACCTGCCTTGATGCCTTTGTTTCTGGAATTCCTGCTGCCCATGCAGACACAGTATTATCGATCACTTTTCCATTTGTAAGGACTCCACTTTTTACTGTATATGTGATCTCGATCGTCTGTCCATATGGAAGGGCATAATCACCTTTTGACTTCAAAATAAATCCATTATTTTCTGTCTGTAATATGTAATCCTCCTTATCAAGACCATTGATTTTTATATCCTGTAACTTCATATCCATCACACTTGCAAAGGATGTATCCTGAATCGCAAAATAAGCTGTCTTTGCTTTTTCGTTTTGATTTTTCACTGTTACCTTATAGGTGATCTCATCTTTTGCCTGATATTCATATTGTTTTGTCTCTTTCCTGATCAAAAGACCCGGTGTATCTCCATTTTCTTTTGGCAGCTCGATATCTACACGAACCTCATTGGTCATTTCTATCTTATCATTAATGATCGTTTTCGCTGTATTTTTTTCTGTGATCATCGTTTCCTTTGTATTATAATGCCCATGTTCTTTCCATATCTTACGCAATTGATCTAACTGTTCTTTGGATGCATTCTCCGGAATATTCATCTTTACTTTGATCTTTAATTTATAAACAGATTTTTTATAAAATTCGGCATCTTTCGGATTCTTAAGTTCTGCTCTTACAAGATTGCCATTTTGTGAAATATCAAACTGACTGCTTACATCCTCATCATCTCCGTAAACCTTGATATCCAGAATCTTTAAACAGGATTCGATCTGATCTTCAAATGCAAACTTATCAAAATAATGTGCCTTTGGAATTTCTCCCGCAATTACCTGACTGACTTCATAATCCCAAGATTTTGCCAGATCTTGCACTCTTAGATGTTCCGTCTTGGTCCCATCTTCTCCGATCACCTCTTTGGTTGGGTCAACTGGGTCAAAGCGGATCATATTCTGTCCATATCCTACATATTGCTCCTCTTTTGTTGGTGCTTTTTCAAGGCTCCTTCCGAATGTATATTCAAAAGAATCTGATGCAAATGTAAATCCTACACAAGTAAAATCTTCACTACTGTAATTGTCTGGAAAATCCGCATAATAAATACTAGTTTCCCCTGATCTTTTACAACTTAATTTTGTATTCTTTGATACATATTCTCCGTGAATCTTGTTTGCTTTGATCCCGATATACTGATATGTATCAATATCCTTTAACGTCATATTACTTTTGATCGTTACTGGTGTATTCGTTCCTGCTTTATAAAAATCACTTTTTAATGTCATCTCTTCGATTCCAACATAAGCACATCCATTGATGCCGCTTCCAATCGCCACATAACCGTCTTGATTCTTATACTTTTCGATTCCAGTAACCGTCATGACCAAATCTAATTTTTCCCAATGGCCATTACTTCCATCGGCTTTGCATTGATAGATCTCCATATTTGTTTTTCGGATCTTAATATTCCCTGCGGTATTTTGTGAAGTCTGAAACCATGTATACTTTTTAAGGAAATCCGGCATCTCGATCTCTGGTAGTTTTACTGCTTTCTTTCCTGCTTCTATGATCGTCTTCGTCTGATCTGTTGCATGCATCTTAAAACCGTAGGATGCATCCACTGAAAGTGCTTTTTCATCGTCAAATGATGAGAAAATATGTTTCTCATCTGCCCAACTGCTTGTGATCTTCCCCGCATTCTCAGTATTTAACTGTGCTTTCACCTTTCGCTGTCCAAACACAGATAAGATTACGGATGCCGTAAAAACTCCGATCATCCCAAGGCACATGAACCATTGTCTCTTTTTCTTCATAATGTACTCTCCTCCTTGTCATATCTTTATATTTCCCTCATTCTCCAACAGACAAAATGTCTCATAGCCTCCCGGCTCCCCTCATTCTTATGACAGGCTGCACTCACCTCCATGACCATGCAGAAGTCTCATTATCATATCCTTGTTCGCTCCCTGTGCTCTTCGTGGTATCATAAAAGAACCTCAATCCTATTGTTCATGGCATAAAATTCATTGCCCGCAGATCATGGCGGAATATGTCCTTCCGGACTGTGCCGGAAAATGGTCTTATTCAATTGTCAGCTTCCCTTGGATTCATCATCATTCGATCATCATATGTCGTGAATGGATTTGTCAGATCTGATTGATCTCATCTTAGATTTATCTTGTTGATATGTTTTTAGAATTATCTGATATTGTATTCTCTTCCATTTATTCCCTATCTTGGTTTATCATAACATTTTCGCATAAAAAAAGCAACCCATTTTCTTCCATGGGTTGCTTTTTTATGATTCATTAGATTCCAAGAATCTTCTTCACTTCGTCTTCCATTGCTGCTGTCTCACATACCGTATCATGAAGAACTGGTGCAGTTCTGATCTCTTCGATCGCTTTTGGAATTGCTGTCTTAGATACTTTGTTAAGTTCATCAACTAATTCAAAGTCATCTTCTGCATCGTATGCTGGATCGATCGCATCCATAACACTTCTTGTGAATTTGTATGGACTTGCTGTAGAAGCGATCACTGTTGGAGTTTTGTCATCTCCTGTCGCTGCTTTGTATTTGTCATATGCAACTGCTGCGACTGCTGTATGTGTATCCATCACATATCCTTCTTTGTCATAGACTTCTTTGATCTTCACTGCTGTTTCTTCTTCACTTCCGAAAGCTCCAAAGAACTCAGATAATTCTGCTTTCATGGCATCTGTGATCACATATTCACCGTCTTTTGTCAATGCTGCCATAAATTTGGCACACTGTTTTGCATCATTTCCTGCGATTCTATAGATCATACGCTCTAAGTTACTTGAGATCAGAATATCCATAGATGGAGATGTTGTAACATAGAATTCTCTGTTACGATCGTATTTTCCTGTCTCAAAGAAATCAAATAATACTTTATTCTTATTAGATGCGCAGACAAATTTGCCGATTGGAATACCCATCTGTTTTGCATAATAAGAAGCTAGAATATTACCAAAGTTTCCTGTTGGAACGACTACATTCATAGGTTCCCCGGCCTTTAATGCACCCTGTTTTAATAAATCAGCATAAGCCTTTACATAATATACAACCTGTGGCACTAAACGTCCGATGTTGATTGAGTTTGCAGATGAGAACTGGAATCCGTTGTCATTCATCACTTTCGCTAACTCTTTGTTAGAGAACATCTTCTTAACACCTGTCTGAGCATCATCAAAGTTTCCTTTGATTCCGATCACGTATGTATTGTCACCCTTCTGTGTTACCATCTGTTTTTCCTGAATTGGGCTGACTCCAGACTTTGGATAGAATACGATGATCTTTGTTCCCGGTACATCTGCAAATCCTGCTAAAGCCGCTTTTCCTGTGTCTCCGGATGTTGCTGTTAAGATCACGATCTCATTCTTTACATTATTCTTTCTTGCTGATGTTACAAGTAAATGTGGCAGAATAGATAATGCCATATCTTTAAATGCGATGGTTGCTCCATGGAATAATTCCAGATAATATGCTCCATCTACTTTCTTTGTCACTGCGATCTCTTCTGTATCGAATTTGCTGTCATATGCATTATTAATGCATGTCTTTAATTCTTCTTCTGTAAAATCTGTAAGGAATTCTTTCATGACTGCATAAGCAATTTCCTGATAGGACATCTGTGTCAGATCTTCCAACGATACATTTAATTTTGGAATGCTGTCTGGTACAAATAATCCTCCATCGCTTGTTAATCCTTTTAAAATAGCTTCAGAGGCGGTTGCTGTTTCTTCACTATTTCTTGTACTGTGGTATACTAAATTCATATTTCCCTACCTTTTCTTCTATTAAATATACGTGTTTCTGTTGGTTTTTGATTATATCATATGTTGTTCCTGTCTACAACTGATTTTCATGAACTATATCCTATACAATTACAAATGTCAGCATGAGACGGACACCACTGATCAATGCTTTTTCATCAAAATCAAACTTTCCATGATGGTTTGCAGGGTGGTCGCCGCCACCGATAAATGCAAAACATCCATCCATTTCTTCCAGATAATTTGCAAAATCTTCTCCTAACATCATTGCTTCAACATGGGTAAACTCTGACGGATCAAAGACTTCCCCTGCTTTCTCCATGACATCTTCTACAACACCCGGATCATTGATCAGTGCCCCATGGCTTGATTGTTGAAAATCAACCGAAACATCTACTCCATACATCTGTTCATGGGCTTTCGCGATCTCTTTGACTCTGCGCTCGATCATCTCCTGAGCTTGTCTGGAAAATGTTCTTGCAGTCCCTTCGATCTTTGCTTCCCCTGCGATCACATTTCTCGCTGTCCCGGCTTCGACCTTTCCGATCGTTAAAACTGCTGGATCTAATGGATTTAAATTCCTGCTGATGATGCTCTGAAAATTCATAACCATGGAAGATACTGCCACTGCAGTATCAATCCCTTCATGTGGTTTCCCTGCATGTCCTGATCTTCCGTATAAATGAACTGCCAGCCAGTTTGTCGCTGCCATTCTTGGGCCTGCTTCCAGTGAAATCTTGCCAGACGGTATACCGTTAAAAATATGGACTCCATAAATGCGTTTCACACTGTCCAAAACTCCTGTCTTCAACATGAATCTGGCTCCTTCTGCGGTTTCTTCCGCAGGCTGAAATACAAGATATACTCTGCGGTCAAGTTCTGATTCATGTTTCTTCAATATCTTTGCTGTTGCAAGTAAGATTGCTGTGTGTCCATCATGTCCACATGCATGCATACATCCGTGATTCAAAGATGCAAAATCAAGTCCTGTCTCTTCCTGTACTTCCAGTGCGTCCATATCTGCCCTTAATGCGATCGTTTCTTTCTTGCCATTGCCAACAACTGCAATGATTCCTGATGGATCAAAAATCTTATAAGAAATCTCCCATTCTTCCAGATGTTCTCTGATATATTCCATCGTCATCGTTTCATGAAATGCTATCTCAGGACAACGGTGCAGTGCTCTTCGAAATTCGACCACTTCTTCCTGTATCGCATATGCTTCTTCATTTATATCCATATTGATTCCTTTCTTTGTTTCCTTACCTTCCTGTGATCTTCATGATCAAAGCTACGATCACACCGATAATGATCACGGGGCCTAACACAACCATCATTGCACTAAATACATGAAATAGTAAATAAATGATAAAAATAAATATGATCACTGACAGTAGACATCCAAGTTTGAACTTTGTAGAATTCATCGTAAAAATATGTGTGTTACCACCAAACATATCTTCTGGTGTTCCTTCATCCTGTTCCTCTTCGTAATACTCTGTCTGTACATAGTCATCATCCTCACCTTTGGCATCAATGATCGATCTGGCGATCAGTCTCGGACTTCCTAATTCATTCAATACATCCTGTTCGTTCTTTCCATTTCGGATCTGCTCATTGATATAATCCTCATAGTAATTCATGTTCTCCTGAATCACTGCCTGTGATACCATTCCCTCTAAGGAAGATCTTAACTCCTCCATAAATTGTCTTTTTGTCATATATCATTCTCCATCTTTATTGTAGAAAATCTCTGATTCCTTTAATACATGGCAGACACCATCTTCAATCTGGATCGTTGTCACACCACAGTTTTCCTGTCTTGGCGCATGCCAGTATTCCTTAATCTCTCTCTGATAAATATATGTAAGTAAACTGTGGATCCATGCTCCATGAGAAAATACTGCTATATGTTGATATTTTTTCTCATTTGGCAAGATCATATCATTGAAAAAATCAGATGATCTTGCGATCACCTCTTCGTGTGTCTCACATCCTTCAATTTTTTTAAATTCTTCTGGCGCATCAAAGAATTTGAGAAATGGATCCTGTCTTTCTCTCAATTCCTTTAACGTTGCACCCTCAAACGATCCAAAACACGCTTCTTGAACCCGTTTATCTTCATATAGCGGAATATTCCTGCCTCCAAGAATGATCTCTGCTGTTTCCTTCGCACGTTTCAACGGACTGGTATATGCGATATCAAATGGAATATGTCTAAGACCTTCTCGCGTAATAAATGCCAATTCTCTTCCATATTCATTCAATTCGATGTCTGAACTTCCCTGAATCTTAAATTCCTTGTTCCAATCTGTTTCTCCATGTCTGATCAAATATAATTTCAAACCAAGCACCTCCAATTTACCAATAGCATACCTTATTTTTTAAATCGAGTCCAGTCTTTCTTCCTTATGCAATTTTTTGTAAAAATGTGAAAAAACTATGGAATTTTTAACGAACTTTGCTATACTAAAGATATACATATAAACTAAAATTTTAGGAGAGAAAATTATGAACATTCATGTTGGAGACGAAATCGAATTAACAGAAGAAGTAGTTCCAGAAAACACTGCTGAGAAATGGGGAAGCGGAAGCCTTCCTGTTTATGCCACACCTGCCATGATCTCTTTGATCGAGCAGTCTGCAGTTAATCTACTGGCTGGAAAACTTGATGAAGGACAGACTACTGTTGGAACAAATTTAAACATTGCGCATGTTTCCGCAACACCAGTTGGTGGAACGATCAAATGTCATTGTTCCTTAACAGAGATCGACCGCAAACGTCTGGTATTCCATGTAGAAGTAACTGATAACAAAGGACGTGTTGGAATCGGTACTCACGAAAGATTCATCGTTGCCAGTGAACCTTTTATGGAAAAAGCAGCTAAAAAATTAGAAGATTAATTTTTAACTCTGTGTACGCAAAAGGTGCCGGAATTCTTATTCCGACACCTTTTTCTTATCTTCTTATCTGTTTGTTCCCTTTAAGATTGGAGAAATCTTCTTGTAAATAAAGAATGTGATCACAACACTGCACATTCCTTTGATAAATGTAAATGGCATATTAAACCAGATCAATGCATCCCATAATGTCTTTACATTCTTGTTGATCGCCTGATATGCTCCAAGAATTGCCTGCATTGGCATGAAGTTTGTGTATACTGGATATACAACAAAGTAGTTTGAAAATACACTGACTACTGACATCAGGACTGCTCCTGCTAATGCTCCGATCATTGCACTCTTCTGTGTTTTCTTTCTCTTATAAATAAGTCCTGCTGGTAATACAAAGCATACACCTAAGATAAAGTTAGATAATTCTCCGACTCCACCTGTCTGTGTATGAAGAAGATTGATCGCATTCTTGATAAAGCATACTGCAATTCCAGATACCGGTCCCATCGCATATGCTGCCAGTAATGCTGGAAGTTCTGAAAAGTCAAACTTGATAAATGGTGGTATCAACATTGGAATTGGAAATTCCAAAAACATCAGCACAGTTGCTAATGCTCCTAACATACCTGTCACTGCGATCGTTCTGATATTGAACTTCGTTCTCTTCATTGTCATTGTGTCTCCTGCCATGATAATTCTCCCTTTCTGATTTAAAATCTTAGATTTATAGGGTCTCCCTATAAATTAAAAAATCCTGTCCATTTATCTACATAAACGACAGGGCTTCTGACTTGATCACATATCTTCTATCTGCATAACATCTTAAGATATGTCATCCAACTACTTCTTTCATCCAGACTATACTGTTGGTTCAGGATTCTAACCTGATCGGCCAAACGCTCGCGGACTTACCTCTCTTGGAGTATCACCGCCAGTCGAGAATTGATACTTTCGTATCTCACTCTGCCCTGAAGTTGGAGAATCAATCTTCTCTACTTCAATATTCAATTACCAGAAAATGAAAGTGTTTCCTGTTTATAAATTTTATTATAATAACTCCTGTCTGTTTTGTAAAGTCCCATTTCACATTTCCTTATCTTTACACAAAGATTATTATTTGTTAAAATATACACAAGCAAATTTGCTTTATTGTATGAATTGTTAAGGAGAAAACAACTATGGGAATGCACAAAATCGCTAAAATGCCTTCTCCAGAGGAACTAAAAGAAGAGATGCCTCTGAGTGAAGAAGCAAAACAAATCAAAGCTGCAAGAGACAAAGAAATCCGTGATGTATTCACAGGCGCATCTGATAAATTCTTAGTTATCATCGGGCCATGTTCTGCAGATAATGAAACTGCTGTTATGGATTATCTCGGACGTTTGGCAAGAGTTCAAAAAGATCTTGCTGATAAGTTACTGATCATCCCTCGTATTTATACAAACAAACCTCGTACAACAGGTGACGGATACAAAGGTATGGTTCATCAGCCAGACCCTGAGAAAGCACCAGATATGGCTAGTGGACTTCGTTCTGTCCGCAAACTTCATATGGAAGCATTAGAAGAATTCCATATGCCTGCTGCAGACGAAATGCTTTATCCAGGAAACTGGCCATATATGGAAGATCTTTTGTCTTATGTTGCCGTTGGAGCTCGTTCTGTAGAGAACCAGCAGCATCGTTTAACAGTTAGTGGATTTGATATTCCTGCCGGAATGAAGAACCCAACTGGTGGTGACTTAACTGTTATGATGAACTCTATCACAGCTGGACAGCACCAGCATGATTTCATTGCAAATGGATATGAAGTCAAGACAGATGGTAACCCTCTGACACATGCCATCTTACGTGGATCTGTCAACCGTCATGGAAACAATATTCCAAACTACCATTATGAAGATCTGACTCGTGTTGCTTATATGTACGAGAAATTCCAGTTAAAGAACCCTGCTGTTATCGTTGATGCAAACCACTCTAACTCTGGGAAACAATGGGATCAGCAGCCTCGTATCGTACAGGAAGTTCTTCACAGCAGAAGTTTCTTACCTGAGATCAAATCTCTTGTTAAGGGTATCATGATCGAAAGTTATATCGAAGATGGCAACCAGTCCATCGGTAACGGTGTATATGGACAGTCTATCACTGATCCTTGTCTTGGATGGGACAAATCTGCTGCTCTGCTTTACCGCATGGCAGATTATATATAGAAACGTATAAGATCCTAGATATATCACTTCCAAAGGTTCAGGATTCCTGACATGATCGACGGATTGATGAAACTTTCCAGGATGCATCCCAGTATTATAAATGTTATTTCAAACCAAATACTGAAACGAAATAAGAAGGAATGTCTCTCTTCATAGAGCATTTCTTCTTTTTTTTGGGCATAAAAGTTTCGCTTGATCAGCAGCAGCAAGGTGATCACATAACAGATAAAATGTGGAAATAAACTCATAAATACAAGAACCAGTCCTTTGATGCCCATTTGCACGATCTGCAAAGATAACATTGATCCAAAGAAAAATGCCATACAAAATGCAAAACTGTATAAAAAAATCCAAGGTTGCAAAAGATATGCCCCCAGATAAATAAATGCATATTGTTTTCCCCTTTTAAACAAAATATAAAAAAACAGACTGATACTTGCTTTATATAGATCCGTATTATTTAAAACCAGTGATCTTACGGTACCTCCATATGCGAGATAATCCTGGTATACAAAATTCGTAAATACACTCCCAAAGATTAACCCAATGATGATCCATAATCCTGAAAAGAATTTCTCTTTTTCCACAATTTTTTCCTCCTGTCATATCTTATGCAGTGCCTGTCTTTTATATTCTGTTTTCCTGATTTAGTCTTTTATTTCTCCATATTCAGATATCCAAGAACTCCTGAAATTGTTTTTGCATCAATGATCTTTCCAGAAAAGATCATATCTTTGATCTCATCGATTGTATATTCTTCTACATCGATAAATTCATCCTCATCCAAATGCTGTTTAGACAGCTTTAGATCAGTTGCAACATAAATCGGAATCTTTTCATCACAGAAACCGATGGCTGTGATCACAGTCATTAGGTGGGTCATTTTTCCAGCAATAAAACCTGTTTCTTCTTCAATCTCTCTTGTAACACACTCCAGAGGTGTTTCCCCGGGTTCAATTCCACCTGCCGGGATTTCCAGTGTTTCCTGATCAAGGGCATTACGGTATTGTCTTACAAGTAAGATCGTTCCTTTGTCTGTAACAGGAACAACAGCTGCTGCCCCTTTATGTTTGACCAGATCCCATGTGACAACTTTGCCGCTTGGAAGTTTTACAATATCCTCATAAAATCCAACAACTTTTCCCTGATGTATCAGATGTTGTTCTAGTTTCTCGTATCCTTTCATAAAAAATCTCCTTTATTTATACTTTTGACACTCACGTTATAAATTGGAAAAAGCGATAGATTTCTCTATCGCTTCTTGTTATTTCGCATAGTCAACAACTCGTGACTCTCTGATCACATTGACCTTGATCTGTCCTGGATAATCCAGATTCTCTTCGATCTGGTTTGAGATATCTCTCGCCAGTAAGATCATATCATCGTCACTGATTTGTTCAGGAACTACCATAACTCGAATTTCTCGACCTGCCTGAATTGCAAAAGTTTTATCAACACCCTGGAAGGAGTCTGCGATCTCTTCCAGCTGTTTTAATCTTGTTGTATAACTTTCCAGTGTCTCGCTTCTTGCACCTGGACGTGCTGCTGAGATTGCATCAGCTGCCTGTACCAGACATGCGATCAATGATTCTGGCTCTTCATCCCCATGATGAGATGCCACTGCATTGATGACAATTGGATTCTCCTTATACTTCTTACACAGATTCACACCAAGTTCTACGTGAGAACCTTCTACTTCGTGGTCGATGGATTTACCAATGTCATGAAGCAGACCTGCTCTCTTGGCCATTCTCACATCGACACCGATCTCTGCTGCTAAAAGTCCGGATAACTGAGCAACTTCCATGGAATGCTTTAACGCATTCTGTCCATAGCTTGTACGGAACTTCATTCTTCCAAGAAGTCTGACAAGTTCTGGATGGATTCCATGAACCCCAAGTTCTAATGTTGCTGCTTCCCCTTCTTCGCGCATCATAGTTTCGACTTCTTTTGTAGCTTTCTCAACCATCTCCTCGATGCGTGCTGGATGGATTCTTCCATCCACGATCAATTTCTCTAAAGCGATTCTTGCAATCTCGCGTCGAACCGGATTAAAGCTTGACAGTACAACAGCTTCCGGTGTATCATCGATGATCAATTCAACTCCCGTAGCGTTCTCAATGGAACGGATATTACGTCCTTCACGACCGATGATCCTTCCTTTCATCTCATCGTTTGGAAGCTGTACCAGCGAAATCGTTGTCTCTGCCACATGATCAACTGCACACTTCTGAATTGCAGTTACCACATATTCCTTGGCTTTCTTTCGGGCATCTTCTTTCGCTCTTGTCTCCATTTCTTTGACATACATTGCTGTCTCGTGTTTCACATCTTCTTTTACTGCTGATAATAATTGCTCTTTTGCCTGATCAGAGGTCAACCCAGAAATTCTTTCCAGTTCCTGTAGATGTTTTGCCTGCAGTTCCTGCAACTGAGCTTTCTCTGTATCGATGTTCTTTTCTTTGGCTGTTAATGACTGTTCTTTGCGTTCCAACACGGTTGCTTTCTTCTCGACAGTCTCTTCCTTAGAAAGAACTCTCTGCTCATACTTCTGCAGTTCTGCCCTGCGTTCTTTTGTCTCTTTTTCGAAGTCATGTCTCGCTTTTATAGTTTCTTCTTTTACTTCCAAAGAAGCTTCACGTTTCTTCGCATCTGCTGCTTTGATTGCTTCATCTATAATCTCTCTTGCTTTATCTTCTGCATTCCCGATCGTAATTTCCATTGCCTTCTTGCTTCTTGTATTCGCTACATAGGCGGATACCGGAACTGCGATAACCAGAGTTGCGATAATGGCTATAATAATACCAACCACAGGTTTCCTCCTTATTCAATTTTTTGTGTATTCACACTTATTTAATTTTATATGTTTTTAACATAAAAGTCAAGGAAGGGATACCTCTTCTGTTCGAATTATCATTGCTGTTTTTCCTTGGATCGTAAGTCCCCCGCCAAAATCAACGGAATCTCCTGTGATCAGATCAATCCCACATCCTGCCTGAGCATCAAAATGTGCTGTAAATTCGCCATCACCACAGTTCATTGCAAAAATGATGCGGTCTTCATTCGTTTTTCTCTGGAATACAAGAACATCTGGTGCGATCGCTAATTGTAAGTAATCACCGTATTTTAAAGCTGGTGATCCAGCTCTTACTTTTGCCAATTGTGCGATATAGTTTGTTAATTCATTTTCTACTAAATCTTCTTTATGGATTCTTGGACGCAGGCTGTCATCACTTCCCTGTTCTTTCTTTCCTTCCATTCCCCATTCACTTCCATAGTAAACACCTGGAACTCCTGGCATCGCAAATTCCATTGCATAGATCAATGGTAAATGCTCTTTATCCTCTAACTGACTTGCGATTCTCTCCACATCATGGTTATCTACAAAATTATATAATGGAAGTCCTTTGTACAACGTCCATTCTTCTGGTCCAAACTGACGGTTTAGGGAATATCCGATCTCATGCATATTGTGTGTATTGAAACTTGAATACAAACCTTTATAACATTCATAATTTGTCACAGAATCCAACAGCTCTGGATTTACAAGCTGTGTGTAATCACCATGAAGCATTTCTCCGATCATCAAAAATTCTGGTTTCTTGCTGTGAACAAAGTCAACCAACACTTTCATGAAATTGCGGTTTAACATATAAGCAACATCCAGTCTTAATCCATCAATCCCTAATTTATCGATCCACATTCCGACAGATTCTAATAAATAATTTCTAACCTGTTCGTTGTCAAGATTTAATTTGACCAGTTCAAAATGTCCTTCCCATCCTTCGTACCAGAATCCATCATCATAGCAGCTATTCCCATCAAAATTAATATAGAACCAATCTTTATATGGAGAATCCCATTTCTTTTCTCTCACATCTTCAAATGCAAAGAACTCTCTTCCGACATGATTAAATACCCCGTCTAAGATCACCTGGATTCCTTCTTCATGCATGGCATCACACATCTTTTTAAAGTCTTCATTGGTTCCAAGTCTCTCATCGATCTTCTGATAATCTTTTGTATCATATCCATGATCACTGGATGAAAATACAGGTGAAAAATATACTGCATTCATTCCTAATTTTTTAATATGTGGAATCCAGTCTATCATCTCGAGAATTCCATGAGATGGCTGCCCATCTGTTAATGCTCTTAGTGGAAACACTTGATAAATCATTAATTCGTTCATTTTCATAGTCTCTTTTCCTTTCTGTCACTCTGTGCTTTTTAACGATTCAACCATATCGATCTTCTTCAATTGGAAATACACGAAGGCATTTACAAGAATCGAAAAAGCGATTGTTAGTAAAATACTGTAAATATAGCTTTGCACATAAATCTGCCTTCCAAACATGATCAAGTCAACTTCTGTTGTGAAGATTACGTATTTGTGTAAAATAATTCCTAAAATAATTCCTGCGATCGTTCCAAGGATCGTTAAAAGGATATTCTCTCGATACACATACGCTCCGACTTCACCGTCATAGAATCCAAGAACTTTGATCGTTGCAAGTTCCATTCTACGCTCGGAAATGTTAATGTTATTTAAGTTATATAATACCACAAATGCAAGAAGTCCTGCAGATACGATCAGAACAACCACCACAATATTTAAGTTATTGACCATATCTGACATTGTCTTCTCATCGTCGGCACAAAAATGCAGTGTTGAGGCTTCATCTCTTGCAAGAATCTGTTTTCCATTTTCCTGCATCTTTTTCTTAGATATATTCTTTTCAATACAATATATACCTGTCGTTTGTGCTTTTTTATGATACAGTTTCTCATAAAGTTTTGGTGTCATGTAGACTTTATGCTGCATGTAATTTTCTGTGATCTGACTTATTTTTGCTGTGATCTGTTTATCTCCAGACCGTTGGATCTTGATCGAATCTCCTTTTTTCACACCAAGCAGGGACGCTGCCTTTTCTGTTAAGATGATCCCATCATCATCTAACTGATACTTTGTTTTACTCTTTCGATCCTGAAGGCTGATATAGCCATTCAGATCTTTTTTGGACATTGGCTGGATCATCGTTGCATCCTGTTTTTTCCCATTAGCACGGATCGTCACTGCAGATTCGCTTACTTCTATCAAATCTGTCATATGTTCTTGTTTCTTTGCATACTGGATCAGATCTTCTTTCTTTGTCTCGCTGATCCCGTCTTTGTGTGTGATCGAGAAATCATAAGTAATGATCTCCCCATACTGCTTTTCTGAGATTGCTGAAATCGAATCTTTGATTCCAAATCCTAAGAGTAATAATGCCATACATCCGCCGATTCCAAAGATCGTCATAAAGAATCTCTTCTTGTAGCGGAAGAGGTTTCGCATCGTTGCTTTCCAGATAAAACTTAATCGTTTCCAGATAAATGGAATCCGTTCTAACAAAATCCTTTTTCCTTCTTTTGGAGCAACTGGACGCATCAGCTGTGCAGGTTTTTCTCTTAATTCTTTATAACATGCAGATAATACTGCTAAAACAACAACTCCAACCGCCAGTCCACCTGCCATCACAGAATATTCGATCTCTAATGGCGTATAGACATCTCCCAGTCCTGTATACATCATTTTATAAGCGTTAATGATGATCCATGGAAGCAGTTTTTCACCGATCACTGCCCCTAGAATACTTCCACTAAGCGTTGCTGCGAGTGCATAGGTCACATATTTCGTTGCAATATGAACTCCACTGTATCCCAATGCTTTCATCATACCGATCTGTGTTCTCTGCTCTTCAACCATACGTGTCATCGCTGTTAAGCTTACCAGTGCTGCAACTAAGAAAAAGATGACCGGTACCACTCGTCCTAATGCTGCAATTCTGTCTGCTTCCTGTCCGTATTCCACATAAGACTGCATCTTCTCACGGTTTAAGACATACCATTTCCCTTTCTTGATATCCTTAACATCCTGTCTAGCATCTGCAATCTTCTGCTCGGCTTCCTTGAATTTCTTTTCTGCTTTCTTTCTTGATCTCTTTAATTTTTTCTCCCCGGATGAAAGTTTTGATTCTGCTTTTGCAATCTTTTTTTCTCCGGAGGTGATCTGTTTTCTTGCTGATACTAATTTTGCTTCATTTGTTTTGATCGTTTGCTTTGCTTTCTTTAGCTGGCTGCTTTTTTGATCCAAGGTTGTTTCAGCCTTTGCAATCTTTGTCTTTGCCCTGCTGATCTGTTTTTTCCCTACATTGATCTTGTTTCTTGCTGTCTTGATCTGTTCTTTTCCTGCATTAATCTGTGCTAAGGAAGCTTTCGCTTCTTCCTGTGAGATCATTCCAGCCTGCATGGCACCCTGAATCTGCTGTTCTTTTGTCTGTAAGTTCTTCTCCTGTGTCTTTAGCTTTGCCTCCTGTGTTTTTAATTCTTTGCTTTTTGACCGAATTGTTTGTTTCTGTGTCTTTAACTGCTTTCTGGCATTCTGAATCTGTCTGATTCCTGACTGATACTGAGCTTTTGCATTCTTGATCTGCTGCTCTCCATCAGAAATCTCTTTCTTGCTTTTCGCTAATTTTGCTTTGGAATCTTTGATCTTTTGTCTGGACTTCTTTAGCTTTTTCTCGGCCTGATCTAGTTTCTTATATGCTTTTTTTCGTTCTTTTTTGAATTTCTTTTCTTTCTTGTCGATCTTCTCTTCGGCTTCTTTCTGAACAGATCTTAACCGTTTCTCATTTTCTATTTTGGAAATATCTTTGATCTCTTCTTCCAGCTGTTTTACTTTGTTTTTGTAAGCATCACTGTAGGCTCTCTCTTGCTTCGCTCCCTTCGCAGTCAGATAAACTTCTGTATAGATATCTGAGGAAAATTCTGATGGTTGCACCACAATAAAGCCTGACAACGTTCCCGTTCCAATGCCAGTGCTTCCTCTGGATCTTGAAAGATATTCTGATGAACTTCCGATTCCTGTGATCTTATAGGTTGTATCTTTCAGAGTATCCTTAAGATCATCTTCATTTCCAGAAGATAAATTTAAAACATCCCCTGTTTTCAAATCATTTTGCTGGGCATACCATTCATCTACCAGACATTCTCCCGATGCTTGTGGAAGTTTTCCATCTATGATCGTTATCTGGTTTAATTTATCAGTCTTCCCCATAACTTTGATCGCATGTTCTTCGTCACTTCCCTGCTTCCTTGCGATCACATCTACAGAATGTCCTCCTTCGACCGACTGCACATTTTTTAACTTCCGAAGGGCTGTCAGATTCTCTTCTGAAATCCCAAGTGTTCCCATGACTTTGACATCCATCAGACGACTTCCATCAAACTGGTGGTCTGCTGTGATATGCATATCTTTTTGTGTCACACGGATTCCTGAATAGAATGCAACGCCCAGTACAACGATAAAAAAGATTGATAAAAATCTCGGAAGGGTTCCTGTGATCGTTCTGTATATATCTTTATGTAATGCCGTTTTCTTCATACGCATTTCCTACCATTCAATCGTCTCCACCGGCTGAGGGTGTTCGTTTATCGTAATATTGCTGATCTTTCCGTTCTTCATCTCGATCACACGGTCTGCCATCGGTGCGATCGCAAGATTATGTGTGATCACAACCACTGTTTTTCCTTTCTTGTGACAGGTATCCTGCAATAATTTTAAAATAGATTTTCCTGTCTGATAATCCAAGGCACCAGTTGGCTCATCACAGAGCAAGATCTTTGGATTCTTTGCCAATGCACGTGCAATAGAAACTCTCTGCTGTTCCCCACCAGATAACTGCGCAGGAAAATTATTCAGACGGTGTCCAAGTCCCACATCTTTTAATACTTCTTCTGCTTTCAGAGGATTCTTACTGATCTGAAGTGCCAATTCTACATTCTCTGTTGCAGTAAGATTGGGCACCAGATTGTAAAACTGAAATACAAATCCTATGTCATCTCTTCGATATCCTGTCAGTTGTTTTTTATTCCATTTGGAGATATCTTCTCCATCAATATAAACAGCGCCACTGGTCGCAGTATCCATACCTCCTAAAATGTTCAAAACGGTAGTTTTTCCTGCACCACTGGCGCCAATGATCAAGGCGAACTCACCCTGATCCACCGTAAAATCGATCCCATCTACGGCTTTGGTGATCACCTCTCCTGTCTGATATATTTTCTTTACATTTTCTAACCGAATCAACTCCATAAATATGTTCTCCTTTACGTACAATTTTAACATATTTTCATTGATTCGACTAGTCTGCTACTTAAACTGATTTAATGATTCATCATATTCGTATCCGATCATGGAAAGCTTTTGTTTTACTTCATTTTGATCGAGATCTAGTGACTTACACAGGTCTTCGTATGAATCGTAAAAATCTCGTAATTGTGTATTGATGTAGCTTAATAACATCACTGGGTCTTTTGGTATCATGTCTGTCTCCTAATGTCTTTGTCTTTATAAAATGTTATTTAAAAAATTGGTTGTAGACCCGCCATTGTTGATCAGTGATGATAAAACAAACTCTTTCAAAACAAAATATGATATGAATGTTGCGACCAATATAGTGATCAACACAACATACGCAATCATATCTTTCTTCGTATTCGGATAGCTCATCATTGCAACGATCATATAGATCATCCCAAGGACTCCTCCAACTACAATGATCAGAATCGCGAACTGATACATTCCTAAAAACAATCCTAAAATTCCAAGGATCCATCCTAGACTTAATCCCAAAGATCTCATTCCTGCGATCTGACAGCTTTGAAACCAATTGATATCCGCTTCTGCCATCGCTTTCATTAATCCCATGACAAGTGCTGCGATCACAAGTGATACGATGATCGCAATAATGATCCCATATCCAAAGAATCCTCCAAGTGAAGGTGTCTGTGCTGCCGTTCTTGATGTTCCGAAAACACTGTTGATCCCGCTCATTGTTGCGGATACGATCTTCTGTAATAGAACATATAGATATAAACCTGTTAAGACTGCTTCGATTCCCATCAGGATCAATCCGTTTTTACTATCCTTGTCTAATACAGCTTCCACAAATCCTGTACTTGGATGTTTGATCATCTCTAGTGCCTGTGTACAGAAATTCTTTGCTTTATCTTTTACTTCTTTCTGTACAGATCCCTGCATATCATTCACTGGCTGCTGTGTCTGTGTACAACTGCATGGCTGACCATCGATCAGTCTTCTTCCACATTTGGTACAAAACTTTGCCATAAATATATTCTCCTTTTCTTCTCTCATCATAGCATCTAATAATAATAGTATGAAACGCTGTCGATCACCCATTTTCCATTCTTCTTGAGCATCTTGGCCACACCGTTGATCGTACAGGTTTGTTTCTCATAGGACCCTGTCCATCCATTTTTATATTTGTAGTCTCTTGTTCCCTGAACTGCTACTGGGATTCCATCTGCGACTGTATAGTAAGATGATGTTGCATCAACAGCCTGACATTTTGTTAATTTTACATTGCCTAACGCTTTCGCATCCTGTCCATAATAATAAATATATCTGCACAGACTTGTTCCATAAGAGTTTGCTTTCTGATCCGATGTAAAATAAGATGTCAATCCTGAATTGCCAAGATTTCTGATCTTTGCTTCTGTGATCTTTGGAAGATAATTTTTTAGCTCTTTCGCTGCCTCTGCTTTGGCTGAATCAGAATATTTGATCTTGCTTAATGGATTTTCTTCTCCTGTTTTAAATGTGTAACTTGTCTGATCAAACAAGCCGTCTGCTCCATGAAATGTGATCTTATGTGTTCCTTCAAACATCCTTGTATAATATGTATTTCCCGAAGTATTTTCTGGAACTTTCGCTGCGATCCCATCAACTTTCACTGTCACTCCTGGCATTGTAAATAATTTCACAGTCTTGATCGTTGCTGAAGTATCTGTGATACTTGTTACCTCATATTTATCAAAGAATAAGAAATTCTTCTTTGCTGATTTTGCTACATGGATCGTTATCGTGTCTGAACCTTTTTTCGTCTGGTAGATGTACTGTCCTGCATAAGTTCCATATTCCGTATATCCTCCAGTTGGTGCAGATAATGTCTTTGTCTCACTTTGTTCCATAGTCTGCTCATAGGCTTCTTGATTGATAAATGTATCTTCTTCAAAATTATATAAATCATAGATCTTTGACCATCTTTGGCTGTTATAATCTTTGACAAATTGATTCGCTGCTGATTCTGGACTGCTTTTTTTATTTCCAAGATAGAAAAATGCTGCGATCAATACAACCAGAACTGCAATTTCTGCTATGATGATCTTCTTTGCTTTATCACTAAATCCTGCTGCTGTTCTTACTGATTCTGACTGTGGAGCCGCTTCTTTTTTTACAGGCTCTGATTCTGGTACCTCCGTGCGCTCAATCTTAGCTCCACATTCTCCACAAAACAAATCGTCGTCTTTTACTTCACTTCCACAATTTGGGCAAAACATACTTCTTCATCTCCCTTTTTTATCTAAGTCCGCGTTTCTTTAATTCTGCTGCCATGGTATCAACATTCTTTTTCTCATATTTGTTCAAAGAAATATCATTCTGATCGTCCACGGTTCCAACATACCATTCTTTTTTCTCAAAACGCTCTTTATTCTTCTTCTTAGTGAATTTTAACCCATGTCTTGCATAAACCTCATTCACTGCATATTGAAGTTCTTCATCAGATAATTTCTTTACGGAAGATTTGCTTACGTAAGAAGTGTCTGCATCTGGGAAAATATATCCATCATCCGCATCCATTACATTGCTTGCTGTATTATTTTTTGCAGCTGTTGTTGCTTCTTCTGTAACTTCTTCTGTTGTTGTTTCCTGTGTCGTTGGCTGCTCTGTTGTCATATTGTCTCCTGATTCCCCTGCATCTTCTTCAGATACAGATTCACCCGCATCAGATTCACTGACATCATCACTTCCATTACCGTTTGATTCTTGTTGTACGGCATTTTTTAAAGATGATGATTGCCCATTATCACTGTTTCCACTCGTGATCATCATAGCGATCAGTGCTATGGCTACGACTGCGATCACCACTCCTAAAGAAATGATGATCTGTTTTTCATTTTTCTTCATTCTTTTCTCCTCTTCTCTCATAATACCGGTCAACACCATCTGCAATTCCTTCTGCAAGCATTGATTGATAATGATTGTCCGATAACTTCTGGTCTTCCTCTGGGTTTGACATAAATCCCATCTCAACGATCGTCACTGGAATCTTACTCCAGTTGATCCCTGTCATCTCATCTGTCTGCGTTACACCGCGGTTCACTGCCCCGGTCCTTCTGCATAATGTACTTACCACACATTCTGAAAGTTCCTGACTATCTGCAGCGATCGATCTGCAATATGGATTCGATAATGTCGGACTCATTGTCAACGCCCCATTTGCAGACTGAGAATCTGCACTATTGCAATGAATCCTTAATAAAATATCTGAACCACTTTCATTTGCCATAAGAGCACGCTTTTTATTGCTGAGTGACACATCATTCGTCTCACGGATCATATATACGTCATATCCTCTCGCGATCAATGCACTTTTTAGCTTTAACGAAACTTCCAAATTCACCTGATATTCTGTTCGTTTTGTGACAACACCTTCGGTTCCTGAGGATACCATCGGTTTTGTCTTATCAGAACCAGGTCCGATCGCTTCTTTTTCACTCATCTGTTTCCTTTGGTGTCCTGCATCGATTGCAATCTTTATACGATCTTCCTGTTGTTTTGATTGTTCCTGATCAACCGTTACTTCATTCTTTTTTTGTGTTGTCTTTTGCTTGATAATCTCTGTTCTTTTTTCTGTCGTTGGTTTTGGATGATCTTCACTGATCATTTCATCATCATTGCTGCATCCAGCACAGAAAAAACAAAGGATCATACATAAGATCATGATCTTCCATATCTTTTTCATACCTTTTATCCCTCTCATTTATAATGCTGCAGTTGTTCTATGGCTCTACAACATGAAGCTCTCCTGTCACAGAATCCATAACATATCCAGATATCTTCACATCTTTTGGGATCAATGGATGTTTTCTCAACATTTCCACAGAATCTTTTACAGAACTTTCCACACAGTCAAATCCTTCCAGCCATGTATCAAAATCAATACCACAATGACGGATCAGCTCAATCTTCTCCTCATCGACTCCTCGATCCATCATATGTTTTATCATCATATCACTATTAATATGCTGTACTCCACAGTCAGTGTGTCCAATGACCATGACTTCTTCAATCCCAAGTTCAAAGATTCCGACTAAAACACTTCGTACCACACTTCCGAAGGCATGACTTACTACCCCACCAGCATTCTTGATGATCTTCACATCTCCATTCCTGATCCCAAGGGCTGCCGGCAAAAGTTCTGTCAACCTTGTATCCATACAAGTGATGATTGCGATCTTCTTGTCTGGATATTTGCTTGTCTTGTATTGTTCATACTTCTTTTCTTCTACAAATTCTTTGTTATACTTTAAGATTTCATCTATCATAACTTCTACTCCCTACCTCAATGTAATATCTGCCGTTTTTCCCTTGCAGGCTTTTAAATAATCTTCGGTCGTAAGTTCAATCTGGATTCCATTTTTACCGCCGCTTACAATGATCTTCTCCTGTGCATTGGCGCTTTCATCGAGCACTGTTGGATAGTCTTTCTTCATCCCGATCGCTGTGCATCCACCACGGATATATCCCGTGATCTTGTTGATATCCTTGACATGGATCATCTCCACAGACTTCTCACCTGCTGCCTTCGCTGCTTTCTTAAGATCTAATTCCTGATCGATCGGAATGACAAATACAAAATACCCTCCACCTTTTCCTTCAGTCACGAGGGTTTTAAATACTCTTTCATATGGTTCATTTAACATATCTGCGATGGTAATTCCATCAATAAATTCTTTACATTCATAACGATGTACTTCAAATGGGATCTTTGCTCTCTCAAGCATCCGCATTGCATTTGTTTTTGGTTCTTTCTTTGCCATCTTATAATGTCCTCCTTACTGATCGTTTTATCTGGCAAAATTTACTTTTGACATTCTCATCATATTTTACCTTGCAAATACTCCATAGATCAAAGAAACATAACATGCAAAATCTCCGATTCTTTTTCTTTGATATCCAAGTTCTTCTCTCCATTTTGCTTCTTTGCCATGCTCTTTTGTATATGCTGCCAATTCATCTAAAGAATGGATCACGCTATCGTGCATCACTGTCCTATCATCATTGCTTCTGTCTGTCTTCGGTGTGATCTTCCAATGTGCGCGGAGGCTTCCATAATCGATCATACAATGAAGTGCATGATCCCATAACTTGTCATAGATCTCATCTTCTTCAAGATTCTCTTCTAACAGTTCTTCATAAACCTTCATCGCCTGCTCAAATTCAAGATCATCTGGCATTTTTAGATAATTCTCATATATAAAATCTTTCTGCATAATGGCCTCCTTTATTTCTTTGGCATACATTTTTACACTACTTGTGCACATTATATCATATTTTCTCATATAGTGAGAGTAAAAGATCTTCCGAGGATATTTTTATGCCAGAAATACAAACTAACAATCTTGTCGATCGTGGACAGTTAAAAATACAGGTAACTTCAAGACAAAGAGCCGTCCCAATCCCTAACGCTACGATCGAGATTTCTTATACTGGTGATCCTGATTCTGTTCTTGAGACTGTATCTACTGATGAAAATGGGCAGACACCTGTCGTTGACCTCCCTGCTCCTCCCGTGGAATACAGCATGTCTCCGAGTGAAAATCAGCCTTATTCTGAATATAATCTAAAAATACATTCTGATGAATATAAACCTGTCACGATCTCAGGTGCACAGATTCTTTCTGGTGTGGAAGGCCTGCAGCCTGTTTCCATGATTCCTGAAGAAACCCACACTCCAACAGAAGAACACCCGATCGTGATCGGTCCGCATACCTTATGGGGTAATTACCCTCCCAAGATTGCGGAATCTGAGATCAAGCCAGTCAACGAAAGTGGTGAGATCGTTTTAAGCAGGGTTGTGATTCCTGAATATATTATTGTTCATGATGGTCCTGTCGGTGATAAAACTGCGCAGAATTATTATGTTCGCTATAAAGATTACATCAAAAATGTTGCCGCCTGTGAGATTTATTCCACTTGGCCAAGGGCAACGCTTGAAGCAAATATTCTTGCGATCATGTCATTTACTTTGAATCGTGTGTATACAGAATGGTATAGAAATAAAGGGCATGATTTTACGATCACATCTTCTACAGCTTATGATCATAAATTTATTCCTGGAAAGACAACTTATAATTCTATTAATACGATCGTTGATGAGATTTTTGCGGATTATCTGTCACGTCCAAATGTGAGACAGCCGATCCTTACGCAGTATTGTGATGGGAAGAAGGTGTCTTGTCCGGAATGGATGACGCAGTGGGGTTCTAAATACTTAGGCGATCAGGGATATGCTCCGATTGAAATCCTGAGATATTATTATGGAGAGAGTATGTACATCAATACTGCAGAACAGATTTCAGGAATTCCTTCTTCCTGGCCGGGATATGATCTGACGATTGGAAGCAGCGGGGATAAGGTTCGACAAATACAACAACAATTGAATCGTATTGCTAAAGATTATCCTTCTCTGCCTACGATCGCTGTGGATGGTGTTTATGGAGAATCTACTGCGAATGCTGTTCGGAAATTCCAGAATATTTTTGGACTGCCACAGACTGGGATTGTTGATTACCCTACTTGGTATAAGATCAGTGAGATCTATGTTGGAGTTAGTCGGATTGCAGAGTTGAATTGAAATCTTAGATACAACAAAAGCCCCACAAAGTTCATCCTTGTGGAGCTTTTTTCATTTCTTATTCTATTTACTCTTCACCAAACACCGCTTTTTATAAAAAGCAATTCCATAACACAATACTTCCTCATAAGCATCTTCAAACTCTTTTGCATACATCTTTGTGTTGATCTGATCTAACGCCTTTTGACAGTCTTTTTCCAAATCTTCTAATTTTCTTGAATACTTTGCTTCAAATACTGCAACTTGTCCTGTTACATCATTGTAGATTACAATATCACTTCGTCCTTCTCCATGCTCTCTATTCGACTCTACACTATAACCTGCTCCTGCAAAGATTCCTGCAAGAAATGCATGATAGAAATTTTCTCGGTAATCATAATAACTGATCGTCATTCGCAGTAATGTGCTGATTTCTTTTGTTGCCTTATCCGCATCTTTGTTCCACACTGCATCAAATAAATCTTTCCGATTCGTAACTCTTGCACTGTCTTCAAACCATTTCCTTACAGTTGATTCGAAAATTTCTTTTACTTCTTTGTTTGGAATTCTTAATTCTATCTGACCATCCTTATCACGTTCTCCGACTTTTGTAAGATATCCAGTAAGATAGAGAATACTCCATAAATTATCTTCTGATGAATGTAGATAATCATATGTGAGGTCTTCTTCTATTTTCTGACAGATGCTTCCACCTGCGATCAATACTTCTAGTTTTTTTCGTATAGCAGCTCCTGTATAATCAATAAAGGAGCGAATGATCGCATTATCACTGGTATTCTTCCAGTAGCTGACTGGTCTTGCATTCAGATCATTTTGAAGATCTCTTAGATAATTCATGACATCCCATGGGCAATAAACTTCAAACTCTCCAAAATTATATCCATCATACCATTCTTTAATCAGATCCGCTTTCTCTTCAATCTCCGCATCTGCTAAAAGCTTATCTACATCCTGTTGTGTAAATCCATAATATTCATTGTATCTTGTGGATGAAATCGTATCTGATACAAAGTTATTTGTTCCAGTGAAAATACTTTCTTTGGCAATCTTTAGGCATCCTGTGATGACTGCAAACTTTAATGAGGAATTGTCTTTTAAGGCTGTACTAAGCAAACCTTTCATAATTTCTAACATCTCTTTGTAGTAACCATTACTACTTGCTTTTGCAATTGGAACATCATATTCATCAATTAAAAGGATCACTGGCTTTTTATAATAACTTTTCAGCATATTGGTAATTCTTAATATACAACTTTGAATTTCCATCATACTTGCACTACAAGTCTTTAATTTTTGAAATACCAGTTTATCCCCTTCATCTATCTCATCACTATCCAACAAGTATACATGTTGTTTACATGCTTCAGATATAATAAATTTCAAAAAATTAAACGCATTCTCAAATGTAGTTCCATCTACATCCTTAAAAGACAAAAATAATGTCGGATACTGATTCATCCATTTCTCACAAATCTCGACCTCATCAGATATCTCAAGTCCTTTAAACAAATGTCTGCTATCTTTCCTGATATCCAAAAAACTGTTCAACATATTCATCGCCATCGTTTTTCCAAACCGTCTAGGCCGCGTGATCAACGTCACCTGATCCATCTCACCCTGTAACAACGTCTTGATCAATCCGGTCTTATCCACATAATAATAATTCAACTCTCGAATTCTCTCAAAATCCGAAATCCCAACAGGAATATTTAGATTCTTCATCTCTTCCTACTGCCTCCTTTCTTTTATTAATTATATATTAATAAACATATATTCGCAGTTCAATTATGTTAAATCTTTAAACCAATACATGTTATAGCCAACAACCTTCCAGAATCAATAGTTGATCATCAAAAACCGTATGAGCTCGTCTGCACTTAGCGAGTGGTAGGTCGCAAGACCTGCCAAGAGCTTAGTACAGCTACGTGCGAATCCGAGCGAGAGCGGGGTTTTGATGATCAACTATTGATTCATTTCTATTTATTCACTTCAAAATGCTGATAATCCTTAGAGCTTCTCCACTCACCACCCCAGCTGAATCCATATTTCTTAAAGATCTTATAAGCTGTGTCATTCTTATGGATCATATATCTTTTATATTTTCCTTTACATTTTGACGTCTTTCTCTGTTTATACACCTTACCATTTGCCGGTGATACCTTATTTCCTTTGACCCACGGATTAATCCTTGGATTGATATCGATAGCCATTCCATAAGAATGGTTGGAAAGTTTCGTCGTTCCACTGATCACACGATAATTAAACGCAGAGGTATTATTTGCAGCCATAGACTTCTCATCATTCGCACCATAATCATCAATCAATCTCATTCTCTCAATTCTGTATTTCTTCTGATAAAGAGCATAAAAGACCTTGACCGTTTTCTTCGCGATCTTCTTGTTAACGATCAACTCACCCTCTTTTACCTTCCCATCAAAACCATAATGAAGAACCTGTACATATCTTAAATCAGACAATTTAATATTATTATTCTTACGATAAGATTTTCCCGTGATCCTCTTTTCAATGTTCGGAGAAATCTTCTCATAAGTAAAGCCTTTTTTATATGTATATTTCGAAGCTGCATTCGCAGATTTTCTCTGTAAACAAGCCGGAATCACAGCCACTGTAAACGCTGTCAATGCAATTATCGTAGTTAATTTCAATTTTGATCGATTCATTTATTCTCATCCTTTCCAAAACTTCAATCATTTATCTTAATCGGTTTCATTATAACATATATTCCAAAGCCCCACACTCCATACCTTGAAGCATTTCAAAACAACAATTCAATATCCTCCTGTATAAAGAATATTTTAAATCATAATTGCCCAGTGACCGTATGAACACGCCTGCACTTAGTGAGTGGCTGGTCGTAAGACCTGTCACGAACTTAGTACAGCTGCGTGAGAATCCGAATGCGAATGGGTCACTGGGCAATTATGATTTAAAATATTCATTGAAAGAGTGAATTATTTTTGATATACAAGAAATTGATATTCAATATCAAAGTAAGTCTCTTCTTCACTCTCTTTCACAAGTTTCCACTCTGGCATCTCATCCAGATCTGGAAAATAAGTATCTGCATCATATGCGAAGTCTGTTCTTGTAACATAAGCTGTATCACAATAAGGAAGCATCATGCGGTAAATGCTTTCTCCACCGATGATAAAAATATCTTCATCCTTATATTCTTCCAGCTCATCTAACAATTCTTCTTTACTTCCAACTACGATCGCTCCTTTTGCATCGTAGTCTTTATCATGTGTTAATACAATATTCGTTCTCTTTGGAAGCGGCATTCCATTTGGAAAGCTTTCTAATGTTTTTCTTCCCATGACAACGACTTTTCCTGTTGTCATCTGACGAAACATCTTCATATCATTTGGAATATGGACTAAAAGTTCATTGTTCTTTCCAATTCCCCAGTTCTTATCTGCATTTACAATAAGATTCATCTTACCTTCTCCTTCTTATATTGCGATCGGAATATCTTTGATCTGTTCTCCTGCCTGATAGTCTTCGATCTTAAAGTCATCTGTTGTGAATTCATAGAAATCTTTGACTTCTGGATTAAGCGTTACTTTCGGTGCAGGATATGTCTCTCGTTTGATCATCTCTTTGATGATTGGAATATGGCGATCATAAATATGTGCATCTGCGATCACATGAACTAACTCTCCTGGTTCCATATCACATACCTGAGCCATCATATAAACTAATGCTGCATACTGCACAACATTCCAGTTATTTGCTGCTAAAATATCTTGAGAACGCTGGTTCAAGATCGCATTCAATGTGAGCTTATCATGTCCTGGTTTCTTTGTTACATTAAATGTCACACTATACGCACATGGATAAAGATTCATCTCATGAAGATCTTGGTGGACATAAATATTTGTCATGATCCTTCTACTGTATGGGTTGTGTTTCAGATCATAGATCACACGATCTACCTGATCCATCATTCCTTCTTTGTATTGGTGCTTTACACCCATCTGATATCCATAAGCCTTTCCGATTGAACCATCTTCATCTGCCCATTCATCCCAGATATGACTCTTCAGATCATTTACATTATTTGATTTCTTCTGCCAGATCCATAATAATTCATCAATAGCTGACTTAATATATGTCTTTCTTAAAGTCAATGCTGGAAATTCTTTGGACAGATCGTAACGATTTACAACACCAAACTGTTTAATCGTATAGGCAGGCTCTCCATCTGGCCAGTGCGGACGGACTTTCTCTCCCTCTGTACTAGTTCCATTCTCTAAAATATCTTCGCACATAGATATAAATACCTGATCTGCATAACTCATTCTTTCTTGTTCTCCTTTTCTTCTTCCTCGCTGTTGATCGTAAGCATCTCAAATCTTCGTTTAAAAAATGCAATCTTACGGTCAAACACTCCTAATCGGTATAAATTGATCACAAACATTCCAAGGATCAGAGCTAATAACATTCCTCCTAATCCTCCAAATTTCAGACCAACGTAGATCAAAAAGATCGTTGTCAGTGCTGAGATTCCCATACTGTCTCCCATCATCTTTGGCTGTAAGACCTGTTTCAATACCAGACAGATCGCATAAATGATCAGTAAGATAACTGCTGTTTTGATATCTCCTGTGATCAGCTTAAATATTGCCCATGGAATGATCACAGTCCCTGTTCCAAGGATTGGAAATATATCGACAATTCCTACTAATACCGAATAGATAAAAGAATGTCCAATCCCTGCAATAAAAAATCCGATCCAAAGGATCGCTATGATCACTATCATGATCTTTAACTGCGCAAGGCAGTAACTTACTAAGACTCCAACTGAGTTCTTCATAAATACATTGATCTTATGCTTCACAAATCCTGGAATACATTTTTCATACCATGCTATGAGTTTTTCTCGTTCCAGTGAAAACATATAAGCTGCAAATAACATAACAACAAGCCCTAACAGACCGCTTGTCACACCCTTTGCAACACCACCTGCATGTGCTACCCCATAATCTCCTGCAGAAGATGCCGCTTTCTTGAAAAGATCTCCGATCGATCCGCTCCACTGATCAAACTGTTTTCCAAAAGATGGTGGAAGAATACTTAAAAATTGCTCTATCTTCTTCTGAAATATCATTCCTTGTCTCATGATCTCATGACGGATATCTGGTGCATCCTGTATAAATCCGATGACCTGCAGTGCGATACCTCTGACTGCAAAATAAAGAACCACTATGATTCCTGTGATAACTGCCGCGATCAAGATCGCAGAACCGAACTTCTTCGGTAATTTTACCTTCTTCTCCAGATATTCGATCACTGGGTGGGCCATCATTGAAATAATCCATCCTGCTACAAATGGCCATAAAAATACGATTGCTTTTGGTAATACAAAAATCAAAAGCAATGCACCTGCTAATATGACCAACAGTTCCATGATAATATCCAGATAAATTTCCCAACGTTTCATAATTTTTTCACTCCCTGATGTAATTAGTATATTCTTGAATTTTCATACTATTTTCCATCTCTTAATGAACTATTATACGTTACAAATTATTACTTGGCAATTCTAATCTCATCTTTCTCTCTGTCGTAATGATATATGTGATCTGATAAAACTTCTTCCTGATCCACAACCATACGGTTTGTCTCTCTAACCATTTCTCGTAGTTCCTCTGAACTTTGCACATATTCATCATCCAGTAAAAGGATCACTTCATGAATACTGCTTGGAAGAATATAAAGATCATATCCCATATAATTCGCGAAATCTCTCAGTGGATCTTTATAAAGCATGACGGATGCTCCATTCATATAATCTCCATTTGATAATACAAACAATGGAATCTCCATATCCGTGATCTTTACTGGTATCACAGACTGAATCTTGCGCATCACTGGTGGGAAAATCTTCTCCGTGTTCTCCTTTGCATCCTTCATCATCTGTTCCTTTGTCACACCCCATAACAGCAACTCTTTGTTCCTCACTAATGCACTCGCCATCCCGTCATGATTCCGGTATGCTGCCCAACGATATGTAACTGCCAGATCTAAGAACCGCTCGTATGGTGTATACTTTAACATCTCTTTATTCTTCTCATAATTAACCACACGATAAAACAGATTCTTCTTAATATGCTCATAATCTGAAACTTTATCCTCATCCAGATAAAATCCAACCTGATGTCCTCGATAAATTCTGGCGATATCTTTCATCGTATCTGATAATTCCTGTCCCCTTAAATAATTTCGATAAAATATCTCCAGATACAACACTGGTACCAGATAATTCTTGGTCTCTCCAATCGACAACCCCATCATCGATATCTGATTATTCCTCTTAACCCTCTGCACCATAACTTTCTTTCCTTCCATCTCTGGAAGATAGTTTAGAATATTCGCTTCTACATACTGATAAAATTCTTTCTCATTCAACATGGCCTTCTCCTTTTCTGTGGATGAAAACGCATGCCATAACCCCATTTTATTTGTTTCCCTCACTTGTCTTCATATGTAAATAATTTCCATATCATCATACAATATTTTCCAGTTGATTGCAATAAAAAAAGAAATTTATTTTTCAAAATTTCTTTTTTATTCAATCTCTATTTTGTTGCTGTAAATTCTTTTAAGAAATCAAGTAATGTTTCCATTTCTTCTCTCGTACCGATCGTAATCCTTAAATAATTATTGATTCTTGGCTGATCAAAATAACGGACATAAATCTTTGCTTTCTTCGCTGCTTCAAAAATCTCTTTGGCAGGTACGCTTTCATGTGTCGCAAAGATAAAGTTTGCTTTGGAATCTGCAAAACTAAATCCGATCTTTCTCATCTCAATCTGGAACCATTCTCTTGTATCAATGATCTTATTTCTTGTCTCCTGGAAATATTCTTCATCTTCTAAGACAGCTGTTCCAAGAACAATGGATGGCTCATTCATCGTATAAGAGTTGTAGGAATATTTCACATCATTCATTGCCTTGATCAGTTCCTTGTTACCGATCGCATATCCGATACGAAGTCCTGCTAAAGATCTTGATTTGGAATATGTCTGAACGACTAAAACGTTATCATATTTTCTTGTCAGTTCTTTCGCTGTGTCGCCGCCAAAATCAATATAGGCTTCATCAACAATCACAACAACATCCTGATTGTGTTGGATGATATCTTCCACAACCTCTAAAGATAAAAATGCGCCTGTTGGTGCATTAGGATTTGGGAATACCACCCCGCCATTTTCAGCGTAATAATCTTCTTTCTGAATCTCAAATGCATCATTGACTGCTTTCTTCTCGTATGGTATTCCGAATAATTCTGCCCATACCGGATAGAAGGAATATGTGATATCTGGGAAGAAGATTGGTTTCTTACCGTTAAAAAATGTCATAAATGCAACGGCAAGCACATCATCAGATCCAACTCCGACAAATACTTCTTCTTTATCAAATCCATGATAAGAAGCGATCGCTTCTACCAATTTAGTTGCTGCAGGATCAGGATATTTGCGCAGATTCTTGATCCCGCTCATCGCTTCCTTGATCTTATCGGATGGCGGATAAGGGTTTTCATTTGTATTTAACTTGATCACACCTTCTTCTTTTGGCTGTTCACCCGGTGTGTAAGGTTCTACTTTTCGTACATTGTCTCTCCAGCTGTTCATTGAAAGTCTCCTTTATCTATATTGGCTTATTTGCGATAGTCATCGATCAGTTTCTTAAATAATGGAAAGGATTTTTCGATACGTTCTGTTGGTACACAGTAAGAAATACGCACATATCCTGGGCATCCAAAGCTGTCCCCAGGTACAATCAACAGATCATATTCTTTCGCCTTCTCGCAAAATGCATTGGCATCTTCTTCTAATGCTTTCGGGAATAAATAGAAAGCTCCACCTGGTTCTACACATTCATATCCCATATCCACTAATGCATTATAGAATAAATCTTTGTTCTTCTGATAGATTGAAAGGTCAGAAGTTAAATCTACACATTCTCCAACAACTTTCTGATATAAGGTTGGCACACAGACATAAGAAAGTAAACGTGCAGATGCGATAAACGCTGGCAGTAACTGTTCAAAATCTTCTGCCTCATTTGGTGCTACGATATAACCGATACGTTCTCCCGGCAGTGATAAGGATTTACTAAAAGAATATGCTACTAATGTATTGTTATAAAAATGTGGAACATATGGCACTTCAAATCCATCATACGCGATCTCTCTGTATGGTTCATCGGAAATGATGTAAATGCTGTGTCCATATTCTTTTTGTTTCTTCTCTAATAATGCAGCTAATTTCTCAATCGTCTCTCTGGAATAAACAACTCCGGATGGGTTGTTTGGAGAGTTGATCAAGATTGCTTTGGTATGCTCATTGATCGTTTCTTCTAATTCTTCGAAATTAATCTGGAATGCTCTGGTATCTGCAGAAATGACCTTTAATCTGCATCCTGCTCCCTGTGCATATACTGCATATTCTGGGAAATGTGGTGCGAATGTGATAACTTCATCTTCTGGCCCATCAACTAATGTCTTAAAGCAGATACCAAGGGCTGCTGCCGCTCCGATCGTCATAAAAATATTCGCTGCTGTATAATTTGTATCAAATCTTTTATTTAAAGACTTGGCAATGTTTTCTCTTACTTCCAGTACTCCAGCATTGCTTGTATATCCATGAATATCCACTGGATCTGCTGTTTTTAACAGGCGAAGTGCTGTCTCATCAATTTCTTTTGGTGCTGGAACACTTGGATTCCCGATACTGAAATCAAATACATTTTCTGCTCCGACTTCTTTTGCTCTCTTCATTCCATATTCGAAAATATCACGGATAATAGAATGCTGTTTCGATAATTCTACTACTTCTTTTGATAACATGATCTGTCTCTTCCTTTCTTTGCCATTAGTTTTATTTTACAAAAAAATGCAGAAAATTACAACAATCCTCGCTGATTGCTGTAATTTTCACGTAATATCATTTGACGATCATTTTATTCATCTAATGCATCTCTTAAGCTCTTTGTAAACTCATAAACCTTTTCAGAACTTTCTTTACCATATTGACTGATCAATTTGACGATCGCACTTCCGACAATGACACCATCACAGTATGTACTCATTTTCTTTGCCTGTTCTGGTCCTGAAATACCAAATCCCACTGCACAAGGAATTGTTGCATTCTTCTTGATCACACCGAAGAATTCATCAAAATCTGTTGTAAATTCTCTTCTTGTTCCTGTAACTCCGATGGAGGATACACAGTATAAGAATCCTTCTGCTTCTTTTGCGATCATTGCGATACGGTCATGAGATGTCGGTGTTACAAGACTGATATTGTCAACTCCGTAAGCTGTTGCCACTCCCTGAATCTCGTCTTTTTCTTCGTATGGCATATCAGGCACGATGACGCCCTGAATCCCACATTCATTACAAAGATCAAAGAATCTTTCGGTTCCAAAACGATAGATCGTATTGAGATACATCATCATGACAAATGGTGTTTCTTTGATCTCTTCTCTTAATTCTTTTACCATCTGAAAGATTCCCTTTAGTGTTGTACCACCTGCAAGTGAATGCTGGCTGGCTTCCTGAATGACAACACCCTCAGCGATCGGATCTGAGAATGGAATACCGATCTCGATCACATCTGCTCCTGCTTTTACCATAGCTCTGATATTTTCTTTTGTTGTTTCGTACCCATAATCTCCAGATACGATGTAAGTTACTAATGCTTTTTGCCCATTCTTTTTTCTATTCTCAAATGTCTCTCTAATTTTCATCTAACTGCACTCCTCTGTATCTTGCTACCTGATAAACGTCTTTGTCTCCACGGCCAGACAGACAGATAACGACTGACTGGTCTTTACTCATTGTTGGAACGATCTCCATTGCCGCTGCAACTGCATGAGATGATTCGATCGCTGGGATCACTCCTTCTGTTTTGGATAAATATTCAAAGGCTTTGACTGCCTGTTCATCTGTGATACTCACATATTCTGCTCTTCCGATTTCATGAAGATGTGCATGTTCTGGTCCGATTCCCGGATAATCAAGTCCTGCTGAAATAGAGTATACAGGATTGATCTGGCCTTCTTCGTTCTGTAAGAACAAACTCTTCATTCCATGAAAAATACCTTTACTTCCTTTTGCGATCGTTGCTGCATGATCTAACGTATCAATCCCTCTTCCAGCTGCTTCTGCCCCAATCAGTCTGACACTTTCATCTGGGATAAAGTCATAAAACATTCCCATTGCATTCGATCCACCTCCTACACAAGCAAATACAGCATCTGGAAGTTTTCCTTCGATTTCTTTCATCTGTTCTTTTGTCTCTTCTCCGATGATCTTCTGGAAATCACGAACCATCGTTGGATATGGATGAGGTCCCATAACAGAACCGATGCAGTAAAATGTTGTCTCAATATTTGTAGCCCAGTCTCTCATTGCCTCGTTAATAGCATCTTTTAAAGTTCTTGTTCCACTCTCTACAGCATGAACTTTCGCTCCAAGAAGTTCCATACGGTATGCATTCAGACTCTGGCGTTCCACGTCTTCTGCTCCCATATATACAACACATTCCATGTCAAATAATGCTGCAACAGTCGCTGTAGCAACTCCATGCTGTCCTGCACCTGTCTCTGCGATGATTCTTTTTTTTCCCATTCTCTTTGCAAGTAAAATCTGACCTAATACATTGTTGATCTTATGGGCACCTGTATGATTCAAATCTTCTCGTTTTAAATATACTTTTGCCCCTCCAAGATCTTTTGTCATCTTCTCTGCGTAGTATAAAAGAGATGGACGGTTTGCGTAATCTCTGTATAACTGACGTAATTGAGCTAAGAATTCTGGGTCATTTTTGTATGTTTCATAAGCCTCATTTAACTCGTTTACCGCGTTCATTACAATTTCTGGTACATACTGTCCACCGTACTCTCCAAATCTTCCTATTTTATTCATGTCTTCCTCCTGTTATCTGCATGATTTCTTTCATTTTTTTCAAATCTTTGTATCCATCCGTTTCGATTCCACTGGAAATGTCGATCCCGTATGGATGAACTTTTTTTGTGATTTCTTTTATATTTTTACTGTGAAGCCCGCCTGCAATGAAAAATGGTTTTCTGATTCCTTCTTTTGGAATCAGGTCGTAATTCATTACTTTTCCGGTACCTCCATACATATCTTTTTCTTCTGTAAATGTATCCAGTAACAGTTTATCAACTGGAAGCTGTTGGGCTTTCTTGATGTCTTTTGTATCTTTTACTCTGACCGCTTTCCAGATTTCTTTATCTGTCTGCTGTCTTAACTGTTCAATATAAATAACATCTTCATCGCCATGTAACTGGATCACGTCTAATGGAACTTCATTGGCGATTTCTGTAACTTTCTCAATTGTTTCATTGACGAATACTCCGACACTTAAGATCTTTTGATCTAAGTTTTGATCAAGTTCTCTTGCCTGCTGGCCTGTGACATAACGCTTGCTTTTTGAAAAGAAAATATATCCAATTGCATCTGGTTTTACTTCATTTGCATATGCGATATCTTCTTTTCTGCGCATGCCGCACATCTTCACTTTCAGACTTTGTTCTTTGATCTGATTTTGTATCATAGGCAGCTCCGTAACTGTTTCATTGTTTCTTTGATGTTATCGGATCTCATAAATGTTTCACCAATCAAAACTGCATCGGCTCCTTGCTCTTTGACATTTTTCATATCATTTTCATCCTTCATTCCACTTTCGGAAACTAATACTGCTTCGTATGGAATAAGTGGAGCAAGTTTACTTGTTGTATTTAGATCAACATCAAATGTTTTTAAATTCCGATTATTGATTCCGATAATATCGCATCCACATGCAACGACTTTCTTTAATTCTTTTTCGTTATGAACTTCTACCAGACAATCAATCTCTAAACTTTTTGCCAGATCATAAAATTCCTTTATCTTTTCTTCAGAAAGAATTGCTGCGATCAGAAGGATTGCATCGGCTCCTAAGACTTTTGCTTCATAAATCTGATATTCATCGAAAATAAAATCTTTTCTTAACATTGGGATATCTACCTTAGCTCTGATATCCGCAAAATATTTGCTGCCACCTTTAAAATAATGTTCTTCAGTCAAGCAGGAAATGGCTGCTGCCCCTGCATCTTCATAGGCAATGGCTGTCTCCACTGGGCGAAAATCTTCTGCGATCACACCTTTGGATGGAGACGCTTTTTTAACTTCTGAGATCACGGATAATCCAGATTTCTTTAAGGCCTCTTTAAATCCATGATTTTTATTCTTAGAATTTAATGCCATCTCTTTCATATCCTGTGGCTCGATATTGTCTTTTTCTCTTTGTAATTGTTCTTTTCTTTTTTCTACGATATCATCTAAGATCATGTTCCACCTCATTTATTTTACATTTGTGTATGCAATAAACTGTTCTAATTTCTCATTTGCCTTTCCAGAATCGATCATCTCGGCTGCCAGTTTCACTCCATCTTTGATCGTCTCTGCTTTTCTGATCGTATAAAGAGCTGCTCCTGCATTTAATAAAACGATGTCTCGTTTTGCTCCCTGTTCTTTTCCAGTTAGGATATCTTTTGTAATGATCGCATTTTCATCTGCTGTCCCACCAACAATATCTTCTTTCTTGGCAAGTGTTAATCCTAATTCTTCTGGATTGATCGTATATCCTTTGATCTCATCTCCATCGATCTCACAGACACTTGTTGTGGATGAGATTGAGATTTCATCTAATCCGTCGTCTCCATATACGATCAGGGCTCTTTTAACTCCAAGATTCTTCATAACATCTGCCATCGGACGAACCAGCTCTTTTTCATAAACACCGAGAACAATATAGTTTGTCATTGCTGGGTTTGCTAAAGGTCCTAAGATATTAAATACAGATCTTACCCCAAGCTGTGCTCTGACTGGTCCGGCATATTTCATAGATCCGTGATGTGTCTGTGCAAATAAGAAAGCTGCTCCAACTTCATCCAAACATTTTTTGCTTTCTTCTGGTGTTAATCCGATTTTTGCTCCTAATGCCTCTAAGACATCGGCTGCACCACTCTTTGAGGATACACTTCTATTTCCATGTTTCGCAACTTTTGCTCCTGCTGCTGCAATGACAAATGCAGATGTTGTAGAAATATTAAAGCTGTTTGTAAGGTCTCCTCCAGTTCCTACGATATCGATCGCTTCTGTTTCTTCTGGCACGATCGCTGCTTTTGCTCTCATCACTTTGGCAAATCCTGTGATCTCTTCTGGTGTTTCATGATTCATACGAAGACCCGTCAGGAAACTTCCCATCTGAGCATCTGTCGCATTTCCAGACATGATGCAGTCCATGGCCTTATAAGCTTCTTCTTCTGTTAAATGATTTCCTTCCACGATCTTTGTTAAAAATGGTTTTAATGTTTCCTGATTGACTGCGCTCATAGTTTCCTCCTTTTTAGAATCTCCAAGTCTGATTCCTGCGATGTTTGTTAAAAAGTTTTCTAAGATCCTCATTCCCATTTCAGTTAAGATCGATTCTGGATGGAACTGAATTCCATAGACCGGATATTCTTTATGACATACTGCCATGATCTGTCCTTTTTCATCTCTTCCGATAACTTTTAAATCTTCTGGAAATGTCTCATCGTCGATGATCAGTGAATGATATCTTGCTGCATATATTTTATCTTCTAATCCTTCAAATAAAGGATTCTTGTTATTGATTGTGATCTCACTCATTTTTCCATGCATCAATTCTTTTGCTGGAACGACTTTTCCGCCATATACTTCTCCGATCGCCTGATGTCCCAGACAGATTCCCAAGACTGGGATTTCTTTTCCGAATGTTTTAATTGCCTCTTTTGAAATCCCTGCACTGTCTGGATATCCAGGTCCTGGTGAGATAACAAGTGCTTCTAGATTTTGTAAGTTTCTGATCTCATCAATCGTTATTTCATCGTTTCTTACAACCTGAACCTGTGGATACAAAGATCCAATGTACTGATATACGTTATAGGTAAATGAATCGTAATTATCTATCATTAAAATCATAACCTTGCTGCCTCCTTCACTGCATTTACAACGGCTAATGCTTTATTCTTTGTCTCCATAAATTCTTTCTCTGGAACAGAGTCATTGACGATTCCTGCTCCTGCCTGCACATATCCTTTTCCATCTTTAAATACGACGGTCCGGATTGCAATACAGGTATCAATATTTCCATCAAATCCAAGATATCCAACGGTTCCACCGTAAACACCTCGTTTTTTATTTTCCAGCTCATCAATGATCTCCATAGCCCTTACTTTTGGTGCTCCGGATAATGTTCCTGCCGGAAGAACACTCATCAGTGCGTTGATCGGATTTTCATCATCTCTTAATTCTCCCTGTACATCACTGACTAAATGTGTGACTTTAGAATATTTTTCAACGGTCATAAAGTTTTTCACTTCTACAGTTCCAAACTTACTGACTTTTCCGACATCATTTCTTCCAAGATCAACTAACATCGTATGTTCTGCTCTTTCCTTTGGATCATTGACTAACTGTCTTACCAACATATCATCTTCTTCTTTTGTCTTTCCTCTTGGAACCGTTCCTGCGATCGGTTTGGTTGCTACAATTCCATTTAAGACACTGACTAACTTCTCTGGTGAAGCTCCAACCACCTGATAGTCAATGAAATCAAAGAAGTAAAGGTATGGAGATGGGTTTGATGTTCTTAAGCATCGATAGACATCAAATGGATCAACATCTGTCTCTACCTCAAATCTCTGGGATAAGACCACCTGGAAAATGTCTCCGTTTTTGATATATTCTTTGGCTTTCTTTACGTTCGCTTCGTATTGTTCTTTTGTAAGATTCGATGTTACTTCTGCCTTCGCAGGTGTAAATCTATCTTTGGAAAGTGATACCGGACGTTCCATCTTGTGAAGGATCAGTTCTGCTTTATCTTCTAATTCTTCATATTTTTGTTTGATATTATCACCTTTATGGATGTTCTGGATGATCACAGCTTTATTTGCTAAATGATCGAATGCGATGATCTCATCGTACATGCATAAGTGGCATTCTGGCATCTTCAGATCATCTTCTGGTACATTTGTTAATTTCTTTTCCACCTGACGGATCATGTCATATCCAAAATATCCGATCAATCCTCCAGTTAATTTTGGATAATCTTCCATAACTGGAGATTTATATTTCTCGATCAGATCACTTAGATAGCTCATCTTGAATTCTTCTTCCTGCTTTACTCCGTCGACTTCTAATTCTTTTCCTGAAATCTTGATCTCTGACTTAGGATTGATCCCGATAAAGGAATATCTTCCCCACTGGTCTTTATTTTCCACACTCTCAAGCATGAAACATGGCGTTCCTTCTTTTCTCAGTGCCTGGAACATACGGATCGGTGTCATATAATCTGCCAGTACTTCGTAAAATACAGGTACCATCTGATATTCTTTTAATAGCTCTTCAACTTTGTTTAATGTCGGATATAACATATCTGCCTCCTGATCAAAATTTATCGCCGTGGTTTTATTTTTCATAGTTTGTATATCTGTATACTATGATTTATAGATAGGACCGTTTTGCATGAATGGTGACTTTGTTCATATTGGGGGATTTCATCGAAATTTCCTATGAAATAAAAAAGGCCCATCGTTCCTATTGCTAGGGACGATAGACCGTGGTGCCACCCATATTCAAGAAATATCTTCTGATCTTCTCTTCTTGTTAAAATATCTTAGAAAATATCTCTCCTCACTTAAGATACTCCGCTTTGTTCGATAATAAAAAGCTTTTATATCTCGTTCCCGTAACGTGGGATAACGGCGACAGTTACTAAGTTTCATAAACAGTTCTCTGTGCTCCTCACAAATCCATTCGCTTATCACATATCTATGACCTTCCAGCAACCGGTCACTCTCTGTAAGACTGTTTGATGAGCTACTTACTTTTGTTCATCGGATTTATCACTTTAACTTGTTAAATATTTGTTTATATTATATGAGTCGATTTTTTATTTGTCAAGAATTTTCTGATTATAATTTTTGATTTGTTGAAAATTCGCATATTTTATTTTTCTATTTTAACATTTTATAAATCTCTTCTTTATCAGCTTCTGGATGCTCTTTGATTGCTTCGTAAATTGGTTGAATTTTGATCACTTCTTCCTCTACTTCATCTGCAATCTGATGTAACTCTTTATTTTTTTGAATTTTCTTTTGTATTTGTAATATTAACTTTAATAATTCCCCTTCTCGTCTTCCACGATTCTCTGCACTTCGCAACTGGCTTGCTTTATCCCTGATTGCCATTTGTTCTCTCAGATATAAATATCTTTCACTCTCATCTCGACTCATCTTAATCATTTCATCCCTCACCTTTTCCAGATAATGATTTCCTTCAGATTCTTCTCTGACTTCTTCCCAAGTACTGGCTGAAATTAATTTTGCCCATCGATATAATTCTTGCTTCCTTGCCTTTCCTTTTGTACTTTTTAATTTACTTAATTCTATCACATGGAATTGAAATTTACTACTGTACAATTTATAATTACTTTTTTGTAGAAAATTGTAATATCAAACTAAAAAAGACAGGAGCCTAAACTCCTGTCCTAAACCACATATCATTATAACAAATAATCTTTATTTCTCAAGTTCTTCCGTCTCAATAATAAACTTCACACTACCCTTCGTTCCACTAGCCTTCTTCGTAAATGTCTGATAGTTTTCTCCTTCATCCATCACTGCATCAGCTCTGTCTAAGATTTCTTTTGCATCATCATTGATCGTATTGACAAGTTTCTCAATACCGTCTTTTCTAAAGGTTAACATTCCTTTGTTCAAGGTAACAGCTCCATTTTTCAGAGTTGCAATTCCTGTTGTCATCTGTCCCATTCCATTATCCAGTGTTTTGGCACCTTTGCTTAACTTCTTCGCTCCATTTGCTGCTGTTTTTGTTCCACTGTTTAACGTCTTGGCTCCTTCATCTAATTTCTTGATGGAAGATGCCAGTGTCTTAGATGATGTCTTTAACTGTCCGGTTCCTGCCGCGATCTGTTTTAATGCAGATTCTAACTGTGCTGTGGATGTCTTTGTCTTTGTTAGCAGATTTTGAATCTGGGTTAAGCATCCTGATACGATCTGAAGGTCTGTCTGTGTTTCTTGCAAGCTTGTTCCGATAGATCCTGCGTAGGTTCCTAAATTCTTTGCCTGACCTCCTACGGATTGTGCATAACCGCCTAAGTTTTCTGCATCTGTCTTTAAAGAACCTGCAATCGTTGTAAGCTGTGCTTTCTGCTCATCTGTAAGAGAACTATAATTATTCTTGATAAATTCTCCAATTGCTCCTGCCTGATTTCCAACATCTGCTGCTGATACTCCAATAGACTCTGCTAATGCACCTAACGTCTTCGCTGACACACCAACACTTTCTGTCTGTGTCTTAATATTCATTAATTCTTTTGTGATTCCTGTCTGTGCACTCTGTAAGTTAGACTGTAATTTTGCCTGATCACTTTCGCTTGGTGTACTATTCTGCAGTTCTTTGAGAATCTGTCTCACTCCATTATCTAACTTCTCTGTAGATGATGGTAAAACACTGGTTCCTTTCGCTAACTGACTGGTTCCATTCTTTAATGTTGTAGATCCATTGACCAGTTTGTCAAGTCCTGTTGCTAACTGTTTGGAACTGACTGCAATCTGTTTTGTTCCTGATTTTAATTTTCCAGAGGCTGTGACTAATTTTTCAATTCCCTTTACTAAATCTCCAGAACCATCACATAACTTATCTGTCGCATTTTCAAGGTCCTTTAAGGAATCTGTTAATTCACTTAAATCTCCTGCATCATCTAAACCGAACTCTGATAATGTATCGGAATTCGCAACTGTCGCTGTGACTGTCATCTGGAAGTCTTCTACATCAGCTGTGATCTCGAAATCTTCTGGAATATCGAAATTTGACCCAATACTTGTATTCTTAAGGTTTAAGCTGTCTGCTAATCCTGGCATTGCAACTCCGATAACGATATGTTTGTTACCATCGGAGATAACTTTTCCGTTTGTTGCTTTGACATTAGAGAAGTTATCTGTATTTAAGATCGCTGCTGTGATCATTGTAAATGGTGTATAGACTGTTGTCTGTTTTCCATTGATCGTTTTGGTTACGGCGGAATGATTTTCATATTCATAACGAATCTTTACTTTTCCTGATTTACCAACCAATTTCTTTGGTGAAATTTCTTTTCCATCCAGATAGTATGTGACTTTCATGGATACTGGCAGATTTTTGTCACTTGTTCCCTGATAGTAAATATCTTTTCCATTGGCATTCCATGTAATACTGTCCTTTTTGCCTCGTTTGTATGTCTCATTTCCCTTAACGTTTTCAACGTCTGTCAGGTCCGTAGCATCTTTGATCTTTGCTTCACCTGAGAAATTCTTTAACCAGTCACTGACAATAACTGTTTTCTCTTCTCCATTCGCATTCGTTTTTACGTATACGGTTTCTTCTTTATCTGCAGTGGACTCGCTGGCTGCTACCGGTACTGCTGCCGGAATTGTAAGAGCTGCAGCGAGAAACATTGCTAATGCTTTCGATAATCTTCTTTTTCTCATAACAATCGCTCTCCTATTCTAAATGACCCATCTTGAGGGTTGTTTTACAGATCAATTTATCAAATATCATAAACATTGCCGGCAGAATAAAGATTACGGCAACGGTACTGATCACAGCTCCTCGTGCAAGTAAGGTACAGATCGCACTGATCATATCAATATTTGAGTAAATCGCAATACCGATCGTTGCTGCGAAGAAACTTAATCCACTTGTAATGATAGACTGCATGGATGTTTCATGTGCAATACGGATCGCTTCCATTTTCTTCTTGCCATTTATACGCTCTTTCTGATAACGGCTTGTCATCAGGATCGCGTAGTCAACGGTTGCACCTAACTGAATCGTTCCGATAACAATACTTGCAACAAACGGCAGTGATAATCCCGTGTAATATGGAACTGCCATATTGACACAGATCGCAAATTCGATCACGGCTACCAGGATCACCGGTAAGGAAATAGATTTAAATACAATTAAAATGATCACAAAGATTGCCGCGATCGACGCGATATTTACATTTCTAAGGTCAACATTGGTTACTGTCTCCAAGTCATTCATCAATGGTGCTTCTCCAATGACCATAGAACCTGGACTGTATTTCTTCACAATGTTGTTGATCTCGTTAATCTGTTTATTTACTTTCTCGGTTGCTGATTTGTAATTTGAACAGATAAACTGCATCTCATACTCATCACTTTGCAACATTTCTTTCATGGAAGAAGGAATCATATCGGATGGAATACTAGAACCGATCACGGAGTTCATTCCGAGACACCATTCAACTCCGTCGACTTTATCGATCTCTTTCTGCATGTTGCTTAATTCCTTCTGACTCATGCCGTTCTTGATCATGACCATATGGATGTTACTCATTCCAAATTCGTCACTTAATTTCTTATTCGCCACATTACTCGGTAAGCTTTGTGGAAGTGATTTGTCAATATTATAGTAAATCTCTGTATGATTATTTCCATAAATTGCTGGGAACAGCAAAATTAAAAATACTACAATCGTTGTTTTATAATGTTTTGTGATAAAGTGTGATGCATTCGTAAGATCTGGCATCAGTGAACGATGGTGTGTCTTCTCAATTAATTTATCACAGATCAGGATCAATGATGGCAAAACTGTTACACAACAGATAACCCCGATAATAACACCTTTCGCCATAACGATACCTAAGTTAGCTCCTAATGCAAATGTCATAAAGCACAGTGCTGCGAATCCAGCGACCGTTGTAACGGAACTTCCTGTAATGGACTTAAATGTATTCGAAATCGCATGTGCCATCGCACGTTCTTTGTCACCTTCAAATCTGATCTTATTACTCTCATAACTGTGCAGAAGGAAGATCGAATAATCCATCGTAACTCCTAACTGCAAGATCGCAGTCAATGCCATTGTAAGATAGGACACATCGCTTAGGAAAATATTCGTTCCCAGGTTATAAAGAATTGCCATTCCGATACTTAACAGGAATAAAAAAGCAACTGCAAAGGATTCCATTGTGACAAATAATACGATCAGAGAAAGTACTGCTGCGATCGTTACGTAGATTGGAATCTCCTGCATAACCAGGTTCTTAATATCGGTAACTACCCCTGACATGCCACTGATAAAGCACTGTTTTCCAACAATCTTACGCATCTGTGTGACTGCTTCCATCGTGTTATCAGATGATGTTGTTTCTTTAAACATTGCGATCATCATTGTTGCGTTCTTATTAAAGAAAACTTTCCTTACTTTCTCAGGAAGCATCTCTTTGGGAACGCTTAGATCAGCGATGTCATCATACCAGATGATCTTATCAACGTGATTGACTTTCTCTAGTTTCTGTTTTAATTTCTGTACGTCATGAAGATTCATATCTTCGACAATGATCATCGAATAGGCTCCGGCTCCAAACTGATCTACCATGATATCCTGCCCCTTCACCGTCTCCAAAGAGTCTGGAAGGTAACTTAAGATGTCATAATTGATCCTTGTCTTCACGATTCCAATGGTTGATGGAATCAATAAAATGAAAGCCAGGAAGACGATGAATTTTCGATGATGTACTAATTTCTTTGCAAATTGTATCATAGCATCCTCCCATTTACATTTATGACGAATAGTCATTTTTTAATCTATATAATGGTATACACCAAAAATGACCAAAAGTCAATAAACTTCTTAAAAGTTTTTGACTTTTGGTCATTTTTTCGTTATACTAAAGAAGATGAAAGGAGAAATTACTATGAAAAAGGTCGAATTAAATAAGAAAAAGAAACAAGATGCCCTTTTGAATACAGCATACCAACTGTTTACAGAAAAGGGATTCCAGAAGACCTCCATCTCCGATATCGTAAATGAAGCTGGCGTTGCTAAGGGTACTTTTTATTTGTATTTTAAAGATAAATTAGACATCCGATATAAATTGATCGCCAAAAAATCTGCAGAAGTATTTAAACACGCCTATCAGGAACTTCAAAAACAATCCATTGATCATTTTGAAGACCAACTGATCTTTATCGTTGACCAGGTCATCGGAGCATTAAATGCTAATCCGACTCTGTTAAAACTGATTTCAAAGCATCTAAGCTGGGGAATGTTTAAGAATTCCTTGGTAGAACCGATCGATGATGCCCAGAGAAATATTTATGATATCTATATGGATCTTTTGAAGAATTCTGGTCATGAATTTGATCATCCGGAAGTTATGATCTATATGATCATCGAGATGGTCGCAGGGTCTTGCTATAATGTTATTTTGACTGGGGAGCCTGTTTCAGTTGATGAATTGAAGCCTTATTTGTATCAGTCAATTCGGTTGATCATACAGAATCATATATTGTGATTTGTAGTTTGATGACGGAAATTATTGGTGAAATATTATAAAAAGAAATCATGTGTCCGTACGGTTGCCAACACATGATTTCTTTTTATAATATTCAAATAATTTACGTTATTCAAACCACTACACTGTGTGTATATTTAACGGTATTGGCTAATCATTTTTGTATTCGCTAACAGAAGATTATCTTTCACTTTCATCCCTGCTCATCTTAATCATCTCGTCCCTCGCCTTTTCCATGTAATGATTTCCTTTTGTTGTTTCTATTTTACTTAATTCTATCACATGGAATTGAAATTTACTACTATAGGATTGTCCTGTTTTTAATCCTTCTGTAAACATCCGACAATTGTAAAACAAACTTCGTTCCGCCCAGTCCTCTTGATATGTATTTTGCATTTCAATATTAATCTTCTTGCCACCATTCTGCCCTACATACACACCCACTTGAATTTTTCAATCTTAAATTGTCCACACTCTAGACATCTGGTATATGATAAAAAATAAATAAACGATTGGAAGAACAGCATTAGAATTTTGCCACGTTTTTTACAGATTCGCAGCCGGCTTGGGTGCGTTGTTTGAGCCCCAAAGAGTCCTGTTTTCAATACCCTTGAAGGCGAGTTACGCAAGGAAAGCCGGCGAATCAGCGATTTGTAAAAAACGTGAGGAAAATTCTCTAGCTGCTCTTCCAATCGTTTATTTATTTTTTATCATATACTCAAAATCTACAGTTGGCCAACTACAATTAAAATTTAATACACTCTGATTACTGTAGAAATCTCACGAGTATGTTCCATTCCCTTAATCTCAACCAAAGCATCTGCAAAGTTCTGCTCCAATACAAGATCCGTGATAACAACTAATTCTGCCATATCATTAACCTTGTTCTTCTGAATCACCTGTGCGATACTTACTTGATTCTTTCCTAATGTATCTGCGATTCGAGCAAGAACTCCTGGTTTGTCATCAACTAACAATCTCATGAAATATTTGCTTTCAATCTCTGTGATCTTCTTGATTGGAAGGTCTTTGTAGCATGTACAATGGATTCTTCCTGTGCAATAGAACTGAATATTACGTGCGACATCAATGATATCTCCCATAACTGCACTTGCTGTTGGGAATTCTCCTGCTCCTCTTCCATAGAACATTGCATCATCAACTGCATCTCCATGTACAAAAACTGCGTTAAATGAATCATTGACAGTTGCTAATGGATGATCACTTGGAATCAGCATTGGATGAACACGTACTTCAATTCCAGATTCTGTGTTCTTTGCTACCCCTAACAATTTGATCGTACATCCCATTGCTTCTGCATATTTGATATCTTTTGCTGTGATATTTGTGATTCCTTCTGTGTATACATCATCAAATGTGACTCTAGAGTTAAACGCAATGGATGCCATGATCGCCATCTTACGTCCTGCATCATATCCTTCGATATCAGCTGTTGGATCTGCTTCTGCATATCCTAATTCTGTTGCGAGTGCCAAAGCTTCATCAAATTCCATTCCTTCGTGTGTCATCTTTGTCAGAATGAAGTTTGTTGTTCCATTGACAATACCCATTGCTTCTGAAATATAGTTTCCTGCCAGACACTGTTTTAATGGACGGATAATTGGAATTCCACCTGCAACAGATGCTTCAAATAATAAGTCACATCCATTATGGGAAGCGATATCTAATAATTCACCACCATGCACTGCCATTAAGTCTTTGTTCGCTGTGACAACATTCTTACCTGCCTGAAGAGCTTCTGTAATATAAGTACGGGCGGGTTCGATTCCCCCCATAACTTCCACTACGATCTGAATCTCATCATCTGTGATAATATCTTCCCACTGGTCAGTTAATACAGAAGGGTCAATTCCTTCTCTCTTCTTGTTCTTGTCTCTAACTAGAACTTTGCTGACAGTCAGACCTGCACCAACTTTGTGAGGTAATTCTTCTCTCTGGCGTTCGATCAGTTTGTATACTCCTGTTCCGACAGTTCCAGAACCAAGGAGGGCTACTTTGATGTTCTTTAACTCTTCCATGATACACTTCCTTTTCTGTTTTTGTTTATCTTTGCTTTTATCGAAATGTGATTTTTTGATCTAATAAATTCGTATAAGTAGTTTTTAGTATATCATATTTTTTTTGATTATCCTATATTTTTTTAATTTCTAGTTAGGAAAAACTATTATGTATAATTCCAAGATTACACCAAACAATACGTCTATTAACTATTTTTCTCATTTCTGTTGACATCAATATTTAAAAGTATTATATTTAAAACATAAACAATTAAGCAATCATTTAATCTTATAAAAAGGAGATTTCTATGGATAAAACGGAGAAATATAACATTGCTTCCATGGATATCCATGGTCATGGATGTGATGTTACAGAATTAAAACATGTTCTTCCACCAGAAGAATTTGCCATTGAAACTGCCAGTTTATTTGGTCTGTTAAGTGACAGTACCAGACTTCGTATTTTGTATCTTTTATACCACCGTGAAGTCTGTGTTAGAAATATCGCAGAAGCGATTGAAATGAGCCCACCAGCAGTGTCTCATCATCTTCGCTCTTTGAAGCAATTAGGTGTGATCACAAGCAGACGAATTGGGAAAGAAGTTCATTATACGATCGCAGACACTGCTGACGGAGAGCTTGTATCTGATCTGTTAAAGACTGTATTTGAAAGGAGGGGTATTTATGAAGAAGACTTATGAGTTTGAGAATCTTGGCTGTGCTCATTGTGCAGGTAAAATGGAAGAAAAAATCGGGAAACTTCCTGATGTTGAAAGTGTAAATCTTTCATTTCCTATGAAAAAAATGTATGTTGAAACTTCTCGTGAAGATCTGCTTCCTGAGATTCAAAAGATTTGTACGGATATTGAACCGGATGTTATTGTGACGGAAGTTACGAAAAAATCATCTAAACGGAGAAAACATGTGGAAGAAGATTCTCATGAAAGTCATGAACATCATCACCATCACGATGAACACTGTGACTGTGGATGTGATCACAACCATAATGAACATGAGCACCTCGAACATCATCACCATCATGATGACCACTGCGACTGCGGGTGTGAACACGATCACGAAGAACATGAACACCACAAACATCATCACCATCATGATGACCACTGCGATTGTGGCTGCTGTGATGATGACGATGACGATGATGAATCAATTGCAGCTGCTGCAAATCGTGAAGGAAATGGTCAAGCAACCGTATTTATTGTCGAGAAATTAGGCTGTGCTCATTGTGCAGGTAAAATGGAAGAACAGATTTCTCATCTTCCCGGTGTTGAAGCCGTCAATCTGACGTTTGCAACAAAGCAGTTACGTGTATGGTCTGATGATGCCAAAACATTATTGCCTCAGATTCAAGATATTTGTACTTCCATCGAACCAGATGTCAAAGTCGTTGTCCGTGAAAATACTGTCCGTGCACAAAAAGAAGCGAAAAAAGCCAAAGAGAATTCTGAAGATAACAGAGAATTCTGGGAACTTGGTGCTGGTATCGTTTTATTTATTGCCGGAAAAGCATTGGAATCTTCCAAGCCTGTATACAGTATGGTATGTTTTATCCTTGCATATTTAATCTTAGGAATTAAGATCGTATGGACCGCTCTTAAAAATATCTCTAAAGGTCAGGTTTTTGATGAAAACTTCTTAATGAGTATCGCAACGATCGGTGCTTTCGGCGTCGGAGAATTTGCGGAAGCGGTCGGTGTTATGATGTTTTATCGTATTGGTGAATTATTTGAAGAAAAAGCTGTGGAACGAAGCCGTTCCCAGATCATGGATGTCATTGATATGCGACCTGAAGTTGTCAACCTTGTTGATGATCATGGAGATGTCACTGTAATTGATGCCGAAGAAGCTGAAATCGGAGATATCTTATTAGTACGTCCTGGTGACCGTATTCCATTAGATGGTATCATCACAGATGGGGAAACGATGATCGATACTTCTCCTGTTACCGGAGAACCCATTCCTGTTTCTGCCTCTGTCGGAACAGATGTAACTTCTGGATGTTTAAATACTTCTGGTGTTATCAAGATCAAGGTAGAAAAAGTACTGGAAGAATCTATGGTCACAAGAATCATGGATTCCGTAGAAAATGCAGCCGCAAGCAAACCAAAGATGGATCGTTTTATCACACGTTTTTCTCGTGTATATACTCCATTTGTCGTACTTCTTGCCCTTGCAACTGCGATCATTCCTTCTTTAGTGACAGGAAACTGGACACACTGGATATACACAGCTTTAACTTTCCTTGTAATCAGCTGTCCTTGTGCCCTTGTATTAAGTGTACCTCTTGCATTCTTCTCTGGAATCGGGGCTGGATCTAAGATCGGTATCTTATTTAAAGGCGGAGCTGCACTTGAAACATTAAAAGATATTACTTCTGTTGTCATGGATAAGACTGGAACGATCACAAAAGGAAACTTCAAAGTTCAGGATGTGATCCCTCTCGGAAATGCAACCAGACATGAAATATTATCACTTGCTGCTTCCTGCGAAGAATCTTCTACTCATCCAATCGGAAAGAGTATCATGGAAGCTGCCAAAGATGAAAATGTAACTTATAAAACACCTGAAAACGCAAAAGAAATCGCTGGACATGGTTCTGTTATCACAATTGATAACTCAGAAATCTTAGCTGGCAATAAAAAATTGATGGCTCAGTATCATGTAACTGGAGACTATCCAGAAACAACTTCTTATGGAACTGAAGTTTTTCTTGCAAAAGATGGTGTGTTAATTGGTTCGATCGTTATTGCAGATACATTAAAAGACGATGCGAAATCCGCCATTGCTTCCTTAAAAGCACAGAATCTTCACACGGTTATGTTAACTGGAGATTCCGAAACAACTGCAAATGCGATTGCAAAAGAAACTGGAATTGACGAAGTTTACTCAAGACTTCTTCCTGATGAAAAACTTGCCAAACTTCAGGAACAGAGAAGCAAACATGGAGCTGTTATGTTTGTTGGTGACGGTATCAACGATGCCCCTGTATTAGCTGGTGCTGATTGCGGTGCTGCCATGGGAAGCGGTGCTGATGCTGCAATCGAAGCAGCAGATGTTGTATTCATGACCTCAAACGTTGAAGCAATTCCACAGGCAATCTCTATCGGCAAAAAAGCTTGTAAGATCGCTTGGCAGAATGTTGTATTTGCATTGGCGATCAAGGCATTAGTAATGATTCTTGGACTACTTGGATTTGCAAATATGTGGATGGCTGTGTTCGCAGATAGCGGAGTCGCAATGCTATGCGTAATAAACTCTATACGTGCAATGAAATTGTGATTTGTAGTTTGAAGACAGAAATTATTGGTGGAATATTATAAAAAGAGATCATGTGCCTGCAACCCACTCGCGTTCGGACTCCCACGTAACTGTACTAAGCTCCTGAATGGTCTAACGACCATCCACTCGCTAAGTGCAGACGTGTCCGTACGGTTGCCGACACATGATCTCTTTTTATAATATTCAAATAATTTACGTGATTCAAACCACTATACAGTGTGTATGTTATATGGTATTGGTTAATGATTTTTGTGTTTATTAACAGAAGGTAAAAGGGCTTCTACAGCACCGATTTGACGAGATGTTTTAGAATATAATAAACATCTGTCTACCACTACAAAAATTGAAAACCAATAACGTTTAACATACACACCCACTTAAATTTTTCAATCTTGTAATTGTCCACACTTTAGACTTCTGGTATATGATAAAAAATAAATAAACGATCGGAAGAGCAGCATTAGAATTTTGCCACGTTTTTTACGGATTCGCAGCCGGCTTGGTGCGTTGTCTGATCCTCAAAGAGTTTGTGTCTTGAATACCCTTGAAGGCGAGTTCGCAAGGAAAGCCGGCGGATCAGCAATCTGTAAAAAACGTGAGCAAAATTCTCTAGCTGCTCTTCCGATCGTTTATTTATTTTTTATCATATACTCAAAATCTACAGTTGGCCGACTTACAAATTAAAATTTTTTAAAATGATCAAGCAGTATCTTCTCTGCTTCTGGATTCCACAATCCACCATGTCGTTTACAAGATTCATCTAATTCTCCAAAGACTGGATCTTTCTCAGCTAATTTCCCAAAGTCCTCTATTACTGTCAATGGCAGGTTAATCTGTGGGTATGTAATTTTCTTTGATCCTGGTATCTTCTTTAAATATAATGTTGTATCGACAATCGCATTGATTCCTCCAATGTGTGTGATTCCAACTGCTGGATTGATCTTGCCTGTTGTGATCAGGTCTAAGGCTTCGATCAGGTCTGAACGAAGTCCTCCAGATGAACCGATCAGTTTAGTTTTTAAATAATGGCTTCCGTATATATTCATTCCAGCACGATAATTTTTATCTGCTGTTGATGCATAAATATTCATGCAGCCATCCATTGCCATAATACGATTCCCTATTTCAGCTACACATTTTGGTGGTGCATAGACAAACACATCATCGTATCCTTTTTCATTGGTTATTGCCAGTAACACTGGAACGGAGTCTGTAAACATCGATGGATTGATATAATAAAGCTCTATTCCATGCCTGGTTCCTTCCTGCATCGGTATCATTTTCCTTACTTTTTCCAAACGCTCTTGATTCGTATCTGTGATCACGAGTCTTCTTGGCTTTTTCTTCATTCCAAGGACATAACGGATTGCCATTAGTCCCATGGGACCGGCTCCTCCAAGGATGATGGTATTTCCACCTTCTTTAATTCCAGATATATGATCGTGGGTTCCCTCTTTACTGTGATAGTTTGAATGAAAACTTCCCACTATACTATATAAAGCCTGAGCCTGTGCAAGTTCATAGAATGAATCTGCTTCATATTGCAACAAACATCCTTTCTCAATTACATCTGCTGGTATGATACAGTATGTTGCTGCACCTCCAAAATAAGGGTAAGAATATCCTGGTGATTCGATCTGGTGAGGAATCTCTGGTACTAATACAAATTGTTTTCCTTCCTGATAATCCTCTTTCCATCTTGTTCCGACTTTTGCTATCGTTCCAGAAAATTCATGCCCGATCAGTACAGGATTCCTTTTAATATTCTTTGGTACTCTTAAATGTCTCTGTGCCAATGTGATCTCTTTTAAAGTTGACACTGCAATTCCGTTACATTCTATCTTCAAGAGAATCTCATCTTCAGCTATCTCAGGGATCTCAAATTCTTCCAGACGTATATCTTTGACTCCATAAAGTCTGACTCCTTTAACTTTCATAACCTTCGCCCCCTAAACTTAGTCAAATATTTATGTCTTGTTAAATTTAATTAATCTTTTTTATTATAACATATTCTCAAACTTCTGTCTGCGAATTCATAAAGATCTGAATTCTAATTGTATTGAATTGTAAATAATACGTAAAAAGATTCTGAGATATTAAGCTATCTCAGAATCTTTTTGATGATGTTATATTAACTTTTTGTGTTATTTACCTTGATGTTCTAAGGCTGCTTCTACAAATCCTTTAAATAATGGATGTGCTTTATTAGGTCTTGATTTAAACTCAGGATGTGCCTGTGTTGCCACAAACCATGGATGTTCTGGAATCTCTACCATCTCTACGATTCTTCCGTCTGGTGAGCATCCGGATAACATCATTCCATTCTCCTGAAGGATGTCACGATATTCGTTATTTACTTCATATCTATGACGATGTCTTTCGTGAATCTCTTTCTCTCCATATAATTCATATGCTTTGGATCCTTCTGTTAATACACATGGGTAAGATCCTAAACGTAATGTTCCACCAAGATCTGTGACTCCGTCCTGATCTGGCATGATATGAACCATCGGATGTGTTGTGTCTGGATTAAATTCCTGACTGTGTGCATCAGAGAATCCTAAGACATGTCTTCCGAATTCTACTAATGTAAGCTGCATTCCTAAGCATAGTCCAAGATATGGGATCTTGTTTTCTCTTGCGTATTTGATCGCACAGATCATTCCTTCGATTCCACGATCTCCGAATCCACCTGGAACTAAGATTCCGTGAACTCCACCTAACATCTCATCGACATTGTAAGAGCTGATTCTCTCTGAATCTACCCAGCGGATCTTGACATCTGCTGAATTCGCGACTCCGGCATGCTCTAAGGATTCTACGACACTGATGTAAGCATCGTGTAAAGATACATATTTACCAACTAATGCGATCTCTACTTTATGTTCTGGATGTTTCCATGCATTGATCATCTTCTTCCAGTCATCAAGATCTGGATCTGGGCATGGCATGTTCAGACATTCACATACTTCATGTGCTAGATGTTCTTTCTCCATCATCAAAGGTACTTCGTATAATACCTCTGCATCTAAGTTCTGAATAACTCTTGAACGTTCAACGTTACAGAACTGTGCGATCTTTCTCTTGATTCCATCATCTAATGGATAGTCTGAACGGCATACAAGGATATCTGGCTGGATTCCCATTCCCTGTAAGTCTTTGACACTTGCCTGTGTTGGTTTTGTCTTTAATTCTCCTGAACTCTTTAAGTATGGAATTAATGTTACATGAATTAAAATACAGTTTTCATGTCCTACTTCATGCTGGAACTGTCTTAATGCCTCTAAGAATGGCTGACTTTCGATATCTCCTACAGTTCCTCCGATCTCAATGATCGCTACTTCCTGATCGCTTGGCTCTTCACTTCTGTAAAAACGGCTCTTGATCTCGTTTGTTACGTGTGGGATTACCTGTACTGTGTTACCACCATAATCTCCACGACGTTCTTTGGATAAGATACTCCAATATACTTTACCTGTTGTAACGTTTGATTTCTTATTCAGTCCTTCATCGATAAATCTTTCATAATGTCCAAGGTCTAAGTCAGTCTCTGCTCCGTCATCTGTTACGAAAACTTCTCCGTGCTGGATTGGGTTCATTGTTCCTGGGTCAATGTTGATATACGGATCAAACTTCTGGCTTGTGACATGATAGCCTCTGGCTTTTAGTAATCGTCCCAGAGAAGCTGCTGTGATTCCTTTACCTAATCCAGATACAACTCCTCCTGTAACAAATACATACTTTACTGGCATGTTTCTTCCTCCTATATGTGAATTTCTACTACTTTCTTATATTATCCCATTCAAAATAATATCATATCATATTATTTTTGATTTGTCATTGTGATTTGTTAAAAATAATGAAAAGGATTCTTATGTTTCTATATCATAGAATCATAGGAATCCTTATTTTCATATTTTAAAAATCGAAAGTGCTCACATCACAACTTAGATAGAGGATTGCAGATAAATATAAAATGATTGTTGATGATGATAATCTAAAATACAATTCTTTCGAGATTCTATGGGGTATGGGCGATGAACAATCGCAGGAAAACCGTAGTTCTCGAACTGTTTATTAAGGGGAGTTTGTGCTGTAAGCACTTTCTACCCATAATTTACCATATCATTTTATATTTGTCAATTATTTCCTTTACTTTTTTTGTAAAAATTTACATAATTATTATTTTCATTATGATTGATCAATGATATTACCTGATTTTTACTATTTCCTTTGCTGTATGTCCAGCTTCCTAACTTACCGCTCTGTGGCGTTTTCTTGATCATAAATGTATTTAACCATTCTTGTGCATCCTTGGATGAGATACCCATTTTTTCGAAACAGCCTTTTAAGAATATCTTTTCTTCTTTTGTGAATCCTTTGAATGCCTCTGTTTCATCCCAGTAGATCAACATCTGTTTGATCTTGTGATCTTGCAAAAAGATCTGAACATTTTTCCTTGCATATAATTCTTCATCATTATAAGAACGAAGAATAACTTCATTCGCAGCTGATCCACTATGATCCGATATAGCTGTCCACATTTCTCTGCCACTTTGTGGAAGGTCAGATAGATTACTCCTAAACCCAATCACTTTGTTAAAATCAAATCGAATGATAAAACGTTTGTAATTATACAGACATGTTAATCCATTTTTCTTGAATGTATGCCATTTGTCTGTATTATGGAACAAGTATGTTTTATCTCCAACTTTTACTTTAATCCCTGCTGTATCTTTTTCGCATTGTTCCATCCATTTTTTGATTCCTTTGTATCCTGAATTTTCCATCGTATTGATCAATTTGGAGTTTTTCATATAATACTGGGATGTTCCATTGATACATCTCTTATGATTTTCATTTGTTGCATACAAAAGACCGTCTTTGTAATTCCAATTGAGATTCTGAATTTCTTGTTTTTCTGAATCTGTAAGCTTTTGATAATTTTCTTCGAATGTATTGTCTGGTCTTTGAATGATATCATAAAATCCGTCAGTATTGTAACTGTCGAAATCTACGTCAGAATCAATATCTTCATCCGATTGCTGTATTGAAAATCTACGAAGAACGGTGTCTTCTGCTCTTAAACGCAGCTCATACTCACCCGTTTTATCTTCCATGATACTCGTCTTCCATACTTCATAACTTCCTATGTCATCTAAAAGAGTCGAACTTTCATCGTCTGATTTCATCATCTTATAAAATTTTTTCAGCCATTGCTCATTTTTTATTTCTCTTCTGTCTTCTGAAATCTGATCGATCTTATCTTCTGTGATAAAATTGTTTTCATTTGCTGACAGACTGATCGTTGATACGAACTGTTTTTTGCTTGTCAAAGGATAGATAAGTAGTCCTGCTGCCATACAAAATCCAAGAAGAATCGCTATTTGTTTAATTCTTTTTCTTTTCTTAAATGATACGCTATACCATTTTCTCTGTAATTTTGACGGATGACGGTAAAGTACGATTCCGATCGTTGCCAATAAAGCTAGAAGGATCAGTGGTGATAATATGATAATATAACCAGTTGCAGTTGAATAATACATTATACTGCCCTCCTTTTCTTACGCTTTTCTACTATATAATATATGATCGTTGCGATCACTGCTGCCAGAATGCCGCCTGTGTATGACTGAATCTTGAACCCTGTCACTACAATGAATAATGAAACACAGAATGGGAAGATCCATACAAACAGATGCTCCATCCATGGAAAATACATAAAATTATTCCTCTTTGCCATATCCGACTTTTGAAATACATAAAATGCAACTCCAAAAAATACTGCGATCAATACGATCTGAATCAGAAGGATCTGTGCAAAATGATCAAACGAAGCCATCGTCACCAGCTGGTTCACACCTTTATCCCATATAAACTGTTTTGTGATCGGTCCATTTTCAAAAATTGCAGCCATCCACCAGCCATGATATATTGTATCTGGGAATGATAATACTTTTGGCATCATATAATCCATAAAGTTTGGAAATAACATTGCTCCGATTCCGATCGCTCCTGCGATCCATGGTCTTTTGCAGATATTCTGAAAAAATATAGCAATGGCATAGATGAGTGTCAATGATACCCATATAAATAGAAGATACGCACACAAATGTATGATGTTATCATTTCCAAGAAGTACTGCTCCGTTTTTACATACGGATAGATTCATCTCATACCATGACTGTGCTTTTGTTCTCATCATGATCATTCCGAATGAAAGAAAAAGCCATGGAATCGTATATGTCATCATTCCTGTGATCGTCCTTGTCAGAAAAATCTGACCTCTTTTGATCGGAAGCTGCATTAAAAATTCTCCACATTTTGATGTACTGCTTTCCCGATACTGTATTACCGCTACAAAACTAACCGGTATCATAAGAACGATAATGAACATTTCATAGTATTGATCTAATGTTCCTAAAAACAGATTGCCATAATTATTATAAATGCCTCCATAAAAATTATTGATCTGATCTGCAGTTCCTGAAATATCGTTTGCGATCACATATTGTAATATGAAACATATCACTATGGTATACACTAATGTTATGGCTAGCAGATTTCGTTTTTCATGATTAACAAGCCCTCTCATAACATTTCCTCCTTATTGTCTGAATAATCGATACAGCAAAATATGTGATCACTAATATCACTACCAAATATATAAACCAATGTACTGCATTTAATTTCTGTATGATCAGTTTATAACTATCTGATGAACACATAAATTCTTTTCCCCATGCGATCAATCCATAAATTCTGGTTCGAAGTGTCTTGTCATACTTAAATATATAAACATATATCTCATGATTACTTAATGCATTAAAACACAGGATCGTGATCACTATCGTCGTGATGACTTTATTCTGCATCCCTGATAACCTTGTTAACATTCGGTTCTGTGCCTGCTCCTGCTTGATAAACTGTCGTTTTGCAAACCAGATACTAAAGACTCCTGCTGCAAATAAAACGGCAATACAGATGATCGCAGAATTTACATATTGTGCTTTCCAGATCGGATTGCTCTCCAAGCTATTTGTATCAAGCTGAAAATTTAATGGATATAAAAATGTTCTGCCGAATCTTCCATAGATAACCCACTCGAGTATCGCAAATCTAGAAGATCTTACCTTAAACAGCAACTGGAGTAAAAATGCCAGATTCTGAAGGATCATCGGCAATATCACATAAAATGTAACGACTGCTATGACAAGTCCTTGCCAGATATATGCTGTCACGATCAATGAAACCTGTATCAGTGCACAAAATACAAAACAAATTACTGCATTCCATAATGTGCATATGATCACATTCGTGATTGATTCCGCATTCGGAATCGTTGCGATCTTCATTGCAAAGAAAATTCCATAGATGATCTCTGCGAACAAAAGTGATATATGCAGTTTTGTAAGACTCTTTTGGTAAATGTCTTTCTTTGTCCATGGAAGGCTGTAGATATATTGCTGTTTTTTATTTTGCTGCAGTTGATATACAATTCCTGCTGATAATGCTGCAAATAAAATTATGATCAAAAGCCATCCATTGACAAGATCATCCATCATCGTCTGTGGCAGTCCATCCTCCGGATATTTGATATTCCATGCGGAAATCCCATATAACAATGCTGCTGGTGGAAGTACCAGATTATATTTTCTAAAAAATTTCATCTCCAAGTTCCTCCTCTTAGCGGTTGCTGTAGACGAATACTTCTTCTAAACTTAATGGAATTTCCTCTACTACAATCGCTCCTGCTTGTTTTAATGCCTCATGAATTGGCTCTCCATACCCTTCTAATATTACTGTGTATACACTTCCAAGATTAGAATACGTGATCACTCCCGGAAGTTCTTTGAAGATCTCGCTTCTTGATTCTTCAAATACAACCTGTAATTTTGTAAATCGTTCTTTCATCTGATCCATTGTTCCATGATAAAGGATCTTTCCGTCCTTCATCATACTTGCGGAATCGCAGAAACTTTCTAAATCCTTTAAATCGTGTGATGAGATCAGAACACTCATCCCATTCATATCGACTTCATTGACAATAAAATCTTTGATCTGTTTCTGTGCGATCACATCCAGTCCTGACATTGGTTCATCCATGATCATCACTTTTGGATGGATGGACAGATTCAACATCGAAGCTAATGACATTGCCTGTCCTTTAGATAATTCTTTGATTCTTTTGCTTACATCTAATCCGATACTCTGATTGTAGTCCCTAAATACTTTCTCATCGAATGTTGGGTAGATCTGTTTATAAAATTCTACCATCTCATCGATATGATACCCTTCAAAATACTGGTTGCTGTCCGCAACATATCCTACCTGTGCTTTTACTTTTGGATTCTCGAAAATTTCTTCTCCACAGACCAGAATCTGTCCTTGATCCTGTTCATAAATTCCTGTTAGACATTTGATCAGTGTTGTCTTTCCACATCCATTGCGTCCTACCAGCCCATGAATGCTTCCCTCTTCTATATCCAGGCTGATTCCATGAAGAATCTCATTCTTTCCATATGATTTTTTCACGTCCTTTAGTTCGATTACTTTCATATCCTATCCCTCCAGATCCTGATAGATCTCATGTATCAGGCTTGCTATCTTCTCTTCATCATACCCTTCATAACGAAGCTCACTTAATATCTCTTTTAAACTTGTCTTGATCTCCTGCATCTTTCCTTTGTCTACCTCTTGTGAAGCATTCTCTGCCAAAAATGCTCCCTTTCCTCGTATTGTTATAATTACTTTCTCTTTCTCCAACAACTGATATGCTTTCGCTACAGTGTTGGGTGTTACACTGAGACTTAATGCTAATTTACGAACGGACGGCAAAGCATCTCCAGGTTTTAGATATCCTTTCCACGCTGCTTCTTTTACTTGTTCCATAATCTGTTCATAAATTGCCTTACCACTGGCAGGGTTGATTCGAAACACACCTGTACCTCCTTATTGTTTTTGTCGTACTGTATGCCATACTGTATTAGCTGTACTAACTGTACCATTTCATATGATACAGTTAGTTTATATACTTTTTTCTTATTTGTCAATAACTTTTTTAAAAATGTCAAGAAAATTTCCTATGAAATCAAAACCACCGGCTTAGCCGGTGGTTTGTACTAGCCCTATAAGGGCTTATTACCGACGCTAAGTCTAAAGACTCATCGAATTTGGTTCGCCAACTGTACCGTCATTTACTTATTAAGCCCTATGGGGCTTATTTTATTTATTTTGGTTTACTGGCTCACCCGTAAACGGGTCAATATATTCTTTTAGTGTCATCTGATCATACTCTAAATCATTTTGTAATTGATTTTGAATATATTCTTGTATCTTCTTTGCATTTTTCCCTACAGTATCTACGTAATATCCTCTGCACCAGAAATGGCGATTTCCATATTTGTATTTTAAATTTGCATGGCGTTCGAAGATCATAAGTGTACTTTTTCCTTTCAAATACCCTACAAAACTTGAAACACTTAAACTTGGTGGTATCTTTACAAGCATATGCACATGGTCTGGGCATATCTCTGCCTCTACTATTTCTACACCTTTTCTTTTGCATAGCATACTTAAAATATTCGCAATATCCTGTTTCATCTTCCCATATGCTACTTTTCTTCTATATTTTGGTGCAAAAACAATATGATACTTACAATTCCATTTCGTATGTGCTAAACTGTTTATATCCATTTGGATAACCTCCTTTGATTTTATGTGGTTGGCGAACCAACATAATTATATCACTGGAGGTTTTTTACTGTAAGCTTAAGCAATGCTGACTCACCGGCCTAGCCGGTGGTTTATTTGTTCATCAAAGTTCCGTTTCTCTTCTGAGAAACTCCACTATGCTGAACAGGCTTAAAGCCTAACAATGAAAAAACCTCAAAGCTTCTTTCCGAAACTTTGAGGTTCTTCCTAAACAAATTGTATGAATATATAGAGGGTTCATTGCTTTCGCAATATAAATCATTCTTATAACAGGCTCTTTGCTGTGCTTCCAATGGTTGTGATGATGAAATAACAGCTGGTTGCTCCTGCATCAAGAACACCTCGAGAGCGTTCTCCAAGGCGGCTTGCTCGTCCGATCTTGGCTACAAGATCTTTTGTAGACTGCCATCCTTTTTCTGCTGCGGCATTCATAGCATCCAAACATTCTGCAAAGTCTTTTCCTGCTTCTTTTGCTTCTACAAATGCTTCTTTTGCTGGAATCAATGTGTCTAGCAGTGATTTGTCTCCTACCTGTGCAGGGCTGATATCCTGAATTCCTTCTACAGAGGCTGTGATCATTTCTGCGAATACATCTGCTGTGATCTCTTCTTCATCTTCACATGCCTGAGCCATCTCATCAAATAACATTCCATACAGAGGTCCCATTGATCCACCGATATCTTCTAACAGTGTCTCACCTAATGTTGTCAGTCCTTCTGACAAATTATATGTAGTTCCTTCTAATTTCTTCTCGCACATCGTAAAACCTTTGTTCATGTTGATCCCATGATCTCCGTCTCCGATCTTACCATCAATCTCACTTAAGTAATCTCTTTCTTTCTGAATTGTCTTGATCAGCTGGTCTACGATAACTCCTGCATCGGCATTTTTAAAACTTGACATAATTTCCACCTCTTTGAATTAATGTTGTACTTTTCTTATCTATGTTTATTTTAACATACAATCTTTTTTACCTAAAATGATTTTCAGTTCAAATATGGCACTCATTATGGTGCTATGTTTCACTCTGAATTCAACTCTTATTAGAACTGTTTTAATCCTACAGAGTTTGCTGGCATATCGATGCATTCTTTTAATTCATCATCCAGCTTCATCACTGTTAATGTAACACCCATCATCTCTAAAGATGTAAAGTAGTTTCCTACATAAGAACGATGTACTTTGATTCCTTTTTCTGTTAAGATCTCTTCGACTCTGTTATATACGATGTACTGTTCCATGACTGGTGTAGCACCTAATCCGGATAATAATACAACGACTTCATCTCCACTTTCAAACGGAAGGTCTGGAATGATAATATCTAACATTTCTTCTGCTATATCATCAGCTGTCTTTAATGGCTGCACATTGATTCCAGGTTCTCCATGATGCCCGATTCCTACTTCCATCGTTCCATCTTCAATCTGGAAATTTGGATGTCCAACTGCAGGGATCGTACATGGTGCTGTACCGATTCCTACGGAACGTGTATTGTCAATTGCTTTCTGTGCTACGGCGATAACTTCATCAAGACTTCCGCCCATGGAAGCTTTTGCTCCACCAACTTTCCACATCAGAACTTCACCGGCAACCCCACGTCTTTTTTCTAATTCTGTTTTTGGTGCTGAAGCACAGTCATCATTTGCTACAACTGTTTTTACTTCAATTCCAAGTTTCTTTGCTTTACGCATTGCCATCTTTACATTCATGTTGTCTCCAGCATAGTTTCCATAAAGACATGCAACACCTTTTCCAGAGTCTGCTTCTTTGATCGCATCTAAGAACGCTTTAGCTGTTGGTGAAGAAAAGATTTCTCCGACTGCAACGGCATCACAAAGATTTTCTCCGATATATCCAATAAATGCTGGTTTATGCCCGGAACCTCCTCCAGTTACGATACCAACTTTTCCTTCAACTGGTGCATTTTTATATTTTAATACCCTTGCATCTTCTGTTGTAGACACGATATCTTTGTGTGTCTTTACAAAACCTTTTAACATATCTTCCACAACAAAATCCGGATTATTTACAATTCGATTCATTTTTGATTTCCTCCTAAATTACATTGCATCTGCGATTGCTTTTAAATTTTTGAGTCCTTCAATTGCTAATTCTTCTCCTGTATCAGCAAAGTTTCTCCAGATTGCACAGTTTCCTGCTAATTCTTCAAAACTTGGGTCAAAGGATTCAATAACAAGTGGTCCATCGTATCCGATCTCATCCAATGCCTGGAAGAATTCTTTAAATGGTACAAGTCCTGTTCCTGGAATTCCTCGGTCATTTTCATTGACATGTACATATCCAAGGTATTCTTTTCCGCAAGTTTTAACTGCTCCTGAGAAGCTCTTTTCTTCACGGATCATATGGAAGCAGTCAAGATGTACTTTGACATTTCCTGTTCCAACATCTTTACAGAACTTCACTGCATCTTCTGCAATATTTAAGAAGTGTGTTTCGAAACGGTTGACACATTCGACACAGATGGTCACATCTCCTGTCTCTTTTGCATATTCAGCAACTTCTCTCATACATGCAACACCCCAGTCCCATTCCTGGTCAGTTCTTGGCTTCTTTGTAAGGTATCCCCATCCAGCATAGTTTACTCCGCCAAGGATTGGCGCTCCCAATGTATTACAGATGTCAACGCATTTCTTCATCGCTGCAACTGCTGCCTTACGAATCTCTTCATCCGGTGAAATTGGGTTTGTTTCCAAAGTTAATGTTGTTGTGCAAACACAATCCATTCCAACTCTTGCTAATTCAGCTTTTACCTGCTCCGTTGGAAATGTATATGGATTTGCGATTGCGAAGTCCACGACTTCAAATCCTATTTCTTTTGCTTTTTCAATGATCCAGAGATCTTTTTCTTTAAAATCTTCTGCCCAGATAAAGCTGTCTACTCCAAATTTAAATTTCATAACAACACCCTCCTATTTTCCACAAAATTCTTTCTGATATTCCATGATTCTTTCTACTTTTGGTGTGGATGGTCCATTTTTGAATGTAAGTCCCATCCAGATATCTAATAAATAAAGTGCCAACTGTGGTGCAATGACTCTTGCTCCCATACACATGACATTTGCATCATTACTCAAAATCGAACGTTCTGTTGAAAATGGATCATGGCAAACTGCTGCTCGGATTCCCGGCACTTTATTGGCTGTCATTGCCATTCCGATTCCTGTTCCACATACAAGAATTCCTCGATCACAAGTACCGTCTGTTACTTTCTTACAGGTTCTTACTGCAACATCCGGGTATAATTCAACTTCCCCTTCTCCTACTCCATTATCAATGACTTCATGTCCTGCTTCCTGAAGGTGTTGTTTGATTGTTTCTTTTAACTGATAAGCTGCTTCGTCACATCCCAATGATATTTTCATGATCTTTTCCCTCCAATATCTAACGGAAATTACCGTAATAAGTTATATCAAATCCATCCAAAATGCTCACATGCATTTTTAATTCCATCATCTACATTGCTGTCTGTTACATAATTTGCGATATCTTTTAAATCCTGGCATGCATTTCCCATCGCAATGGAGAACCATTCTGGGCAAAACATATCCATGTCATTGTAGTCGTCCCCAAAGACTACAACATCTTTGATATCTGCATTTAAATGTTCCATCATTTTTATGATTCCGCCACGTTTGTTATCTGGCTGGAACATTAAATATTCTGGTTCAAATCTTAAATGTCCAACAAGTTCCTTTGTTGTCAGCTTCTCTTCATCTTCTTTTGGAATTGCTACGTATACTTTATAAATGGCATCTGCTTTTTCTACTTCCAACATGTCATCAATGATATAACGTGTTGGTTCTTTTCTTTTTCCGACCTGACGTAAGAATTTATCATCCGTCATGTACACATCTTTCGTATCATCTAATGCCACACACCATCCATAACCAAGTTCTTCTGCCTGATGAATGATCTTAATGCATCCGCCTTTATCTAATGGAATATTTTCTACTAACTCATTATCTATGACACAGCCATTTCCTCCACAACATACCATGTTCTTAAATCCATTGGCATCTGTGAATTTTCTTGCTTTGTAGTGAGCGCGTCCAGTTGCGATTGCAACGAAATGTCCATTTTCTTCTAATCTTGTCAATGCTTCTCTTGCACTTGGGACGATCTCGCCTGTTGATCTGTCTGTCAAAGTTCCATCAATGTCGAAAAAAAGGTATTTTTTCTCCATATTCTTATCCTTTCTTCTGCACCCACTTGTCTGTCTTTCTTCGATCAGATAAATTTCAAGATATCTTCCGGATGATCAACCACATAGGATGCATGATTTTCTTCCAGTTCTTTTCTTCCTCGAAATCCCCATGAAACACCGATGGTATCCATACCTGCATTCTGCCCTGTCTGCATATCTGTTTTTGAATCTCCAATATATAAAATTTCTTCTTTTGGAAGTTTCATCAAATCTGCGATTTCTAATGCTGCGCTTGGATCTGGTTTCTTAGGAATCCCTTCACTTTCACGTTCTCCATACACTGCGGTCCATGGGAACTGTGAAAAATATTTATTTACCAGCGCACTGGTATAATCTCCTCGTTTATTGGAATTAACTGCAATTTTAATTCCTTTTTCTTCTAAGCTCTCAAGCAATTTAAGAATTCCTTCATAAGGAATTGTTTTGTTTAAATATCTCTTCTGATACGCTTTTGAAAATTGATTCACTGCCTCATCAATAAACAATTCATTTTTTTGTTTATCCTCTGGCAACGCCCTTGTGATCAATTTACGAAAGCCATTCCCTACCATCTGTTTGCATGCTTTCGTATCATGTTCTTTCCATCCATAGATCTTCATAACATCATTGACGCTGTCTCTTAAATCTTCGATTGTATCTAATAAAGTTCCATCTAAATCAAAAATAATTCCTTTGTATGTTTTCATCTTTGTTTTCCTTTCTGGCTTTAGTTAATATGGGATGATAAAGCTGCCTTTATCATCCCATATTATACAATTACAGCTCAGTAATGGCAAAGACTACTTTTACTGGTTTATTCTCAAAATTTACTAACTGATATTTTGTTCCTGCTGGTAAGAAGAATGTATCTTCTGGTTCCAGTACAAAACTTTCTTCAGCGTCAACTAGGTTTACAGTCACTGGTCCATCTACGCAATATAATGCTCCGTCACCTTTGTGAACATCTGGATCTGAACATCTTGGTCCGTATCCTCCTGCTGGAAGTACCATTTCTCCAAAGTGTCCGTAATCATTACTTGTAATGAAACGAAGTAACATTGGATGAGTTGTTCCATGAACATTATTTAACTTTTCGAAGTCACGTACTGCGTATACAGCTCCTGTTTTTCTAGCTTCTGCTGGATCTACTGGCCAGCATCCGATGTCATCTGTACATCCCTGACGAGAGATATCTTTGATCGCTCCTCTCATATCTGGCAGATTATCATTGTTTGGTCCTTTGTAGAATTTTGTTTCTTCTTCTGTTGGAATGACTGCTGGTGGAATATGCTCATCCCATGCTTTTGGTGTGATGAAATAAAGGATTCTTGTTTTCTGGTCTGAGAAGTTATGACAGCAGTGCCAAGCACCTTCTGGCATGAATAATCCTTCTCCAGTTTCCAGATAAGCAAACTGTCCGTTTCCACTTCTCTGTACTACAGGTCCGTTTAGGATGTAGTAAGATTCATCACCAGGATGGATATCTAATGGTGCGAATACTCCTCCAGGCCCTAACTCGTAAATTCCTAACATAAATGTATCAGTTGTTACTAATGTAAAAGTATTGTCAGAAGTAAATGCATTGTTTGGTGGATATAATGCTGTTGAATACTCCCATTTTTTGATCAATGTAGGTTTCTTGTTATCAGGTTCACAAGGAAAACGTCCCTGAATATCAACTAATTTTGCCATTTTAACTCTCCTGTCTGTTCTTTCTATTAACTGTTTTTTATGCTTCTTCCTGAGGTTTTGTAACTAATACAATTAAAGCTGCTGAAATTGCTCCGGCAATTAATAATGTGATGAAGAATGGAAGTACTTTATTCATAGCGAATACTACGAATACACCACCATGAGGTGCACGGATCGTAATTCCCCATAAGTAAGAGATTACTGCTCCAGCTGCTGATCCAACCATGAAACATGGAATATATTTAATATTTTTGGCAGCATATGGGATCGCAAATTCTGTGATCATACATAATGCTCCAGCGAAACATCCTGGGATTCCGGATCTATCTTCATCTGTAAATTTCTTAGGTGCAATCAGCATTGCTAATGCCACTGCTAATGGAGGTGCACAGCAAGCTACGAAGTTTGCGGCCATTGGTGCATAGTTTCCTGTTTCCATACAAGCTAATGCAAAAGCATAAGCAACTTTGTTACATGGACCACCCATATCAAAGGCAAGCATACATCCTTGTACGATTCCGAGAAGGATTAAGTTTCCAGTTCCTAAGTCATTTAATAATTTTGTTAATGCCTGTGTTAATGCTCCTAAAGGTCCTCCAATAACATAGTGCATTAATAAACAGATAGCTGCACATCCGACAACTGGAATGATCAATGTAGGAAGTAATGATCTTATTGCATTTGGTAATGGAATTTTCTTTAATGCGTTTACTAAATATCCAGCAATAATACCTGCGATCAGTGCTCCGATAAATCCTGACTGGTATCCAAGCCCCCAAGGGTCCGTAGCCATCCAGCCACCGAACATACCTACACAGATACCTGGTTTATCAGCGATTGAATACGCTACATATGCACCTAATACTGGTACCATGAATGTTCCTAAACCAATTTTACCAATCCAGAAGATTGTGGATGCGAATGTGGAACCATAAGGTTCTACGCTAGGGATATTATATCCTCCTAATAAGAATCCTAATGCTACTAAGATTCCTCCTGCAACTACGAATGGCAGCATGTATGAAACACCTGTCAAAAACGCTTCTTTGATATCATCAATTACATCTCTCATTTGTTTCCCGTCCTTTCATAAAATATTTTTAAGGTTTCTCTTTTCTTATTTTCCGCTAAAAATAATATTCGGGTCTTTGATCACTTCGTGTGGTTTTGTCTGGAAGATCTTGTCTTTGTATGGTTCGAATCTTTCTGCTTTTGTAAGCCCTACGTCATTTGCAAAAACGATCAGATCCGCTTCTTTAATATCACGATCTCTTAACTTGTCTTCCAGTCCGAGAGCCCCCTGCTTCTCGACCTTACACTTGTAACCTCTCTCTTTACATACTTTCATAATAGCTTCCGCTGCCATATAAGTATGAGCGATTCCAGTTGCGCATGATGTTACTGCTACTACTTTCATAGTTTCCACCTCCTGTAGCTTTTATAGTTGTAATTGTTTTATGCCATGAATCAGATCATCATAGCTTTCTGCCTTCTCTAACAGTTCTAAAAACTCTTCGTGTGCTAACATTCCTGCTAATGTTGCTAATACCCTTAAATGGTAATCATTCTCTTGATTTTCAGATATTGCCAATACAAAGATGTATTTAACTTCACCAGATTCCCCTGAGGACTCATAAATGAATGGCTTCTTACATCTACAAAATCCAATTCCTGGTTTCAGAACTTCTTTGCATTTTCCATGAGGTATTGCAACGAAGTTTCCCATATATGTTGGCCCTAGGGATTCTCTGTATTCCAGAGCATCTTTGTAGGCCTTTGCGTCTGACACGAATCCTGCTTCTTCGAATTTTGCAGTCATCACATCAAACATATTTTCTTTGTCCTTAAAAGGCTCACAATCAAGAATTACCATTTCATCGAGTAGTACTTCCGCTAAATTTACACCACTCATGAAATATTCTCCTTTTTATGATTTATCTTATTTTCCGTTTTTGAACGCTTTGATTACGTCTTTTGCATATCCTTTCATGAATTCATATGCTGCTTCCTGTAATTCATGATATGCAATCTTACCATCTGTCTCAGCTACTTTGTCTGCAACAAATTTTGTTGTAGCTTTTGCCATATAAGAATAGTAGTTAACTTTTGAGCATCCTGCTGTGATCGCATTCTGTACCTGGTCAAATTCTACTCCTGATGCACCATGCATTACGATTCTTGTATCATCAGGGATTGCTTCTCGAAGTTCTTTGACTCTGTCAATATCAAGTACTGGTGGTTCAGCATAGATTCCGTGCATTGTTCCGAAGCATACTGCTAAGGCATCACATTTTGTTCTTTCTGCAAATTCTTTTGCTTCTGCTGGTTCTGTGAAGAATTCTCTGATATCTTCATTTGTCAAAACTCTCTTTTCTGGATCATCATCATGTGTATCTTCATCTGTAGATGCCATGATTCCAAGTTCTGCTTCTACTGTGATTCCTGCAGCATGTGCGAATTTAACGAACTGTGCAACTTTTTCAACATTCTCTTCAAAAGGAAGTGCACTGCAATCGTACATGATAGATGGGAATCCAACTTTCACTGCTCTCATTACGAATTCATAGTCACTACCATGATCTAAATGAACACAAACAGGTACTCTTGCTTCTTTTGCATATTTTAACATGATCGGCCCGATTCTCTCGATTGGAATCAAAGAGTCATGTACCTGAGCATGGTCAATGATGATCGGAGTATTTAATTCTTCTGCTGCACCAATGACTGCACGAACTGTTTCTTCATTTGGTGTGTTGATACATGGGATAGCGTATCCTTCTGCTTCTGCAATCTCCAAGATTTTTTTCATGTTTACTAGCATTTGTTCTTCCTCCTGTAACATAAGTTTTGTTGATTATTACGTCTAATGGAATTCTTCCATTAGTAGTTCATAAATTTCTTCGGAACTATTTGCTTCTAGGATTTTTTGAATGTCTTCTTTGTTATCGATCAGTGCATATAAATATTTGAATAATTTTAAGATCTCGTTTGATTCTTCCATATTAATTGCTAAGAAAAATACTAATTTAACCTTTGATGATCTCGACCATTTCACTGGATATTTCATTCGCATGACTGCGATGCCGCTTTTCTTTACGGAATCTTTATAAACATGTGCCATTGCGATCTGACTTCCAATTGTTGTCGGTCTTCTTTCTTCTAATTCAAATACTTTTTCTGTGACATCTTCACTAAGACATCCTTGTTCCAGTAATAACTTACTAACCTGTGCGATAGTTTCCTTTTTAGTTGTTGCCAGTGCATCAATCACAATCAATTCTTTCTGAAATGCTTTCTTCACAGTTTCTATAACTTGTTCATTCTTCATTTCCTGTGCGTACTCATCCATCTGACTGATGATCTTATTGATGTCCAGCTGCGTGACATGTTTTGTGATTTCTATGACATTATTTCTTTTTTCTTTGAGTGGAACGGTTGATATTACCAGTTTCCCTTTTGTTAATTCTGGTTTAAAATCGTGAATATGTACGATTTTTATGATTTCTAAATTACTGATTTCATTCTCAATCTTCATTGCTTCATATTTTGCTGAATAAGGATCTGTTGCCATAACAAAGATTCCTTGTTTTTCACTTCCTGTTTCCATGGATGCCTGATGGATCAGTAATGCGAGCCAGGCAATCTCATCCTGTGTCAATACAAATCCAAGTTTTTCTTCCAAATGGAAAGAGTAAGTTAAACAAACCGCATAACTGCTCTGAATCTGTTGCTGTACGTCCTTGTGAAGATCGTCCCATTCAACTAACATGTAATCATGTCTGATACTTATCTTCTTTAAAAAAGTAGCAATTTGTTTTTCCAGTTCCCGATAGTGATAGGTACTTTCTTTTTCCATCGCCATAAAAACTGTGTAGATGTAATCTTCTGCAATATTCATCAGGTAATCATCCTGAATCTCGGCTTCTACTTCACAAGTTTTTGCTACAGCAAACTTTGCTGCCAAGAACTGGTATTCAAGTTCCATCTCATCTTCATGTGGGAACATGCGGTCAAGAATCTTCTTTGCTGTTTCTACATATATATCATCGAGCTTTGTCATTGTTCTGTCTGCTTTATTTCTAATCTTGTTTCCTTCTTCCATTCTTCTCTTAGTTAATAGAAGGTATTCCGTCAATCTGCAGAAAGAAATGTCTACAAGCACAACTCCTAATTCTGCTTCACTATCCGCAAGATATTCCTGAACCATCATGATATCTTCTTTGGAATAGTAATCTGAAAAATATGTAAATGCTCTTTTACTGATCCTGTAATCTAGTTCCTGTGGAAGTTCTTCAATGTACGTGTGTTTCCAGTATTTCTTATTCTGTGTGTCAACAATTGCCTGCCTGATATCAAACTCTCTACCTACAATACTGATTCCCTGATTTTGAACTTTTGATAATTCCAGATGAAAGGTTGCCAGATATTCTTCTATCATTTTCAGATCTTTTTCTATCATCTTTCGGCTAACACATAATTCCTCGGAAAATAATTGAACTGTGTAATTTGCCGGATAATTAAATAAGATATCTAAAATGTAATTCTTTCTGTAGTAGAAAGATTCTGGGTTTCCATTTGCATAGGAATCAAGTGCTTCCAAAATATTTTCTCTCTGCTGATCTGTCACCACCATGCAGATTCCTTTTTTGGGTACTCTTAGTAGTTTTCCATCATAGTCTTCAATAAATTTTGTAATATCTTTTAAGGATCGTTTGATACTGCTTATGGAAATTTCAGTCATCTCCGATAACTCTTCGATGGAATAGAATCCATACATATCAACCATTGCACGGATTACTTTTTCCTGTAAATTATTCATGATAGGCCTCCTCAATGAATAAAACACTAAAAAGTAGCTTTTCATCTGCTGTATCTTTTTATTTGTTTTTTGCTCTCGCTACTTTATGGTCTTATTGTATCAATTGTTTTTCTACTTGTACATAGTTCAAAACTTCCGTTTTTGCACTAATTGTTCGGATAAAAGTGCAAAAAAGTTCAAAGAACACTGAGAATTTGTTTAAATATAGTTCATTACAAAAAAAGAACCCCTACATAATCTAATCTGATCATGTAAAGGTTCTCCCAATTCTTTATGTAATTATTCCACTACTCGTCTTACACAAACAATTCTACGGTAGTTTGCTCTTGGCGAAATTTTGATTCCTGTTCTTCTGTTACTTGCATGTACGATCTTTCCATTTCCAATATACATCGCTACATGTCCATTATAACAGATGATATCTCCTGGCTGTTTCTCATTATAAGAAACCTTTCTTCCTGCTCTTCTTAATTCAGAAGAAGTTCTTGGAAGATTATATCCAAATGATCTGTAAACTGATCCAATAAACCCTGAACAGTCAGCTCCTCTGTTTAAGTCTGTTCCACCCCATACGTAGGAGTTTCCAACAAAACGCTGTGCAAATTGTGCTACTGTCTGTCCTTTGTCATATGTTGTTCCTTCTAATGCAGGAGCATCTGTATTAATATAAACATATTTCTTTAAGACATATCCTGTCTTACCGTTTACAGAAACCTTTCTCCACTTTCCACTTGTCGAATAGACTGTGACAGGTGTTCCAATCTCTAATCTCTTTAAAACTTTTGATCTTTTTGATTTGCTGTCTCTTAATTTGCACCAGTGTCTGAAGATTTTTCCATTATATCCATCATCAGCCTTAACCTGCTGTTTTGGTGTTGTTGTGATTGCTGTACCAAATATAAATAAAAAGACTAATGAGAAAATTGTTATTTTCTTTAATCGTGATTTCATTGATAACCCTTTCAATTGTTACACTTCTGTTACATACTTGAAGAATTTTACCATATAACGACACAAATGTAAAGGAAATAGTGTATTGTTTTGAATTTTATAATTAACAAATGAAATAATTGTAAAATTTGTATCATTGTGTTCTTTTTTTGCATACAAAAAGAGACCTGATAAATCAGATCTCTTCAGCGTGGGCGAGAAGATTCGAACTCCCGGCCTTCTGGTCCGTAGCCAGACGCTCTATCCAGCTGAGCTACGCCCACATATTCAATTGTCATATTTGACAATTCAGATGTTATTCACATCTAAATGCCGCAGACCGGAATCGAACCGGTACTCGATTTAACTCGAACAGGATTTTAAGTCCTGCGCGTCTGCCAGTTCCGCCACTGCGGCATATACATACCTTAATTATCTGGCATATAAGTGGGACCAATAGGACTCGAACCTATGACCCTCTGCTTGTAAGGCAGATGCTCTCCCAGCTGAGCTATGATCCCAAATATTCAAAAAATAAAGCGACCCGGATGGGAATCGAACCCACGACCTCCGCCGTGACAGGGCGGCGCTCTAACCAGCTGAGCCACCGGGCCAGAATGTAAATTATTTAGTTTAAATGGACCCTCGGGGACTCGAACCCCGGACCGATCGGTTATGAGCCGATTGCTCTAACCAACTGAGCTAAAGGTCCGTTTAAAGCCGTTGACCGGACTTGAACCGGTAACCTGCTGATTACAAATCAGCTGCTCTGCCAATTGAGCCACAACGGCATATTAGACGATATCACTCATTTATGAATCGTAATGACTCCAACGGGATTTGAACCCGTGTTACCGCCGTGAAAGGGCGGTGTCTTAACCACTTGACCATGGAGCCTGATTGTTCGACCGCTTCACGGTCTTAATACTTTATTCAGTATTTAACTCCCCGAGCCGGGCTCGAACCAGCGACAGCACGGTTAACAGCCGTGTGCTCTACCAACTGAGCTATCGAGGATTATTATAAGGTCTATTCTTATTATATCATATACCTTCAAAACAACATACAAGAATCTTTCTACATCTCTTACACT